>Ga0255760_10000384_pt1 | contig 43433 bp, 51 predicted proteins | sample 071ome_25_FD_179960 | JGI IMG/M metagenome (GOLD analysis project Ga0255760, IMG submission 179960) | Coastal salt marsh microbial communities from the Groves Creek Marsh, Skidaway Island, Georgia - 071410BT metaG (version 2) | ecosystem: Environmental > Aquatic > Marine > Intertidal zone >...
ATGAGTTCTTCTCGCCAGTTAGAAACATTTGAGAAAGTATCAAAAATGTTATCACTTATTTTTATATTCTTTATGAATGATTTTGGTTCAAATACAGTTTCTACTATTTTTTCTTCTGGTTTTTCTTCTGGTTTTTCTATTAGACTTTCACGCCAGTTATACTTCCACTTCTCTGCAAGTTTAGTCCTTTTTTCTTTTACTACTTCTACAACTTCATTCTTTACTTCTACTTCTACTTCTTCCGGAAATAATTCACTCTTCCAATTAGATTTTTGCTTCTCAAAAAGTTCCTTTATTTCTACATCTTCTCTTATTCTTTTCTCAGAGAGTCTTTGCTCCTCTAATTTTTTATTAGTAATATAATTTTTCTCATCAAGTCTTTTTTGATGAAATGCTTTGAACTCCTTTGAATTTAGTGTACTTAATTTACGCATTTTTACGTCTCCTGTTTATTTTTCCTAGAAGAGTAGATTTGGTTTTTTGGGAAGCAACTTTTTCATCTGTTTCAGGGTCTCCAGTTGGTGGCATTGCATCAGCACTCTTTGGATCTAAGGCATTATAATAGTTTGCCCTCTTACCATACTCTGGATGAAATCCACCCATATCCGGCATTGGATTTTCATTAGGATATCCTGCCTTTGATGGCTTATCTGGATAATCAATTTTATATTTTAATTTACCCATAACTCTTTTCAAAAGTGGATCATTAGGTGCTTCAAGAGTTTCTTGTTCATTCAATCCGAGTTCTTCTATTATCTTTCTCTCAGCAAGAAGAGCATAATGCTTATTCAGTTCTTCCTGAACATCACGATTTCTAACACCCTTTTTACCTTGATTATGGGCAACAATTTCATCCCAATATAATTGTCCATGACCAACATGGTCATAGATAACATTTAACCTTTCAGCAGATTCATAACCACCCCAGTACTTATCTGCTCTTCTCCAAGTTTGACCAGCAGCATTCTTTGCTCTGACCATGTTATCAGATTCCTTACATGCCGTTACATCAGGAGTGTTCTGAGCAGTAAATCTACCTTTAAAGTTTGGTCTGTACTTCTTAAGTTTTTGTGGTTTAATTTCGGATACTTCGGAAATAGGTTGCTTGATCTCACGGAGAATTCTCTTACGGGATTCTGTAAGAATGTATGATTCTTTTACCTGATTATTAATTGGATTATCATTCCAAATTCCACCCACATTTTTTCGAACATCTCCGATTTTCCTTTGAACATCTGGAGGCAGTTGAGAAATTGGTATGACAACTTCTGTTCTAACATCACCCCTAATATTTGGCGGATAACCAGACATTGCACCAGTATTGGGTGTTGTAGCATCAATTCCAGTATATTGTCTTCCAGTTCCTAGATTTACATCAGGAACTCCTTCTGGCGGTTGCTCATAAGTTCCATATCCAGCAACATTATGGACTAAATCAGATAAAGCGGATTTTATCGGGTCTGGGACTTCTCCAGGATCATTAGATGTTACATTATGATAAGCATGATCAGTATATAAAAGATATGGTTCTCCAGAAGAAGGAACAATGACTTGCATTTGCGCTTGACCTGCTGCAGCAAGTGGATTTCCAAGTCCAGCATATCCAGGATCTTTAAATGTAACTGGTCCAGTATTATTTGGATATTCTTTCAGAGTTGATGGCGTATGCTCATGAATCTTTCCATTAGAATCTTCATAAAAATTCTCATCGGAATATGGAATTGGTTCTGAAGTTACTGGAACCATGGTTCCAATCATGTTTGGATCAATTCCATCAGCAAGTTTTTGAATTGTTGCCGGTGGAATATCATTCTGATTTATAATTAAAGGTTCATTGGCAAGAATAGATTTTGCGATATTTGTGGCATAATCCAAGGCAGGAATTCTCGTTCCAAATTTATTCAACAAATCTCCAATTTTTTCCTTAAACTTATTCCACAATCCCCATGGGAATCCAGCATCTTCCTGACTTCCATTAATAGGGTCATCTTGTGGTGTTCCAGTGGTTGGATTTCCACCAGAACCATGAGTCTGATTAGCATCAGCGCCACCAGCAGCATCACCACCTGTAGGAGTTCCACTTACATTACCCTGAGTACTTCCAGAGGGTTGCCCAGATCCACCAGCACCAGTTATGATGGGAACACCACCAGAATTAAAGAATGAAACATTCTTTACATACTTACCTTCCTTAAGTCGTTCATGATGCCACTGCAGCATCTCAAAAGTAAAGTTTGGATTAGTTGCCACAAAACTACTTTCCAATCCATTCCAAACTCTTGTGTTTATAGAACCTTCAAATCCATCAGCACGGATTGGATTTCCACTATCATCGTCTCCCCAAGTTCCAATAACATATCCAAGAAGCACAAATGATCTAGTGTCTTTTTGAATATATCCAACATATGTGCGATTATCATATCCATGATTATGGAAATACAAATCAACAAGAGGACCCAAAATAAAACTTCTACTATTGGGAGGGAGTTCTGTTTGAACACGTCCAGTAGTTTCATCAATTAAAGTCTTTGTATTTCTTGGATCGTCAATTTGAGTACTATAAGAAAAATCCAAATTAACAATATTATCATGCTGGACAGAAGGAGTTGTTCCAGGTCCTTCTTCCCAATATCCTCTTGGTCTTATATACGTTCTTTCTCCTGGTGTTCCAGGAACTCCTGGTGGCCAACTTCCATCAGCATTGGCATAAAAAGTTTTCTCAGGATTTTTCTCACCATATCTCTGACCCTGAGGACTAAGGTCATAAACACCACTCATACTATTAGTAGGAGCTTCGTTCAGACGCTGAATTTTTTCGTCTATTTGAGTAGACTTAATATGATTTATTGCTGCCTTAAACTTATTTCTTGCCACTATAAGACACTAATTCAGGTAGTAAAAATATTTAGGTATTCTACTCCAACTGGATTTTCATCGAAACATCCACCTTGGAATCCCAAGTTGGTTACTCTAGCATGTTCAGCACTAACAGATGTTGTAGTTACATCATGAACTACATCTGGATTCATCCAGATAAATCTATTTGGAGTAGCATGAATACCATTCCTATATCGCTCTTCTACTGCTTCAGTAAGTTTTAGTTTTCCTTCCCAACTTTCATCCCAATGTGGATGAATATAATAAACATACGAACCATTGTCTATATGTGGTCCGTTAAAATTACCATGCCCATAGTTTCGTGGGCGAAACTGATTATATGAAAAGTTTCCTACGTCAGTTGCTGCTACATGATGTTCTCGATATAATCCAATTTCTTTCATTCTATCAAGAACCAAAAAAGTAACTTCCCTCCACAAGTCATCTCTAACATAATCATGAACTTCACCATCCCTATAACTAGAGGATTGGGAAACTCTTAGTGCTATGCTGTTGAATATATCTTCTGGAAGGAAGTTATCTATTAGTATGGCAGATCTACTAGACATTTCAATGTCTTTTTAGATATTTATTCTTCCTCAACCTTTTTCTTCTTAGCCCCAATATTATACTTAGTTTCGAGAATCCAATCCTGCTTATCTTTATAAGCGAGTACTTTAATCTGATTAAGCGGAGCGATATCTTGAATCTTAGTGACATCTACGATACCAATGAGACCCCAGTCGGCAAGCAGTTGGGCGATACGATTGCGGCGCTGGACATCGTTAACGGTAAGGTTAGCGTGCTTGCCATCCAGAGCAAACAATTCTTTGAAATGAACAAGATAGTATCTACCTTGCTTATGTAAAATGTGGCAGGACTGATAGATTTTTTTCTCCTTCCTTGATGCCACTCCGATTCGAGTCAAAGTTTCACGCACTTTCAAAAAGTCGTCGGGTTCATTAAGAACCACTTCAACCATTTGTTCGGGTGTCCACTTCACTTCGGGTTCTTGAACCACGCTCATTTTTTTCCTCCAGTGTCAAATTTCGCTTTAATAAAATTAAGTTGTTCTTCAGTGAGAATCTTCAACGCTTGTTTTGCCTTTTCATTACTATAACCATAATAACGTTTGACATAATCAAGGTCTTTGATCTTATCTTGTCGGAGCCAGGGAGAAAATCTCTTCTTTTTCCTCAGACTATTTAGATAAAAATCATATTGAAGTTTTTTAGGGAGGAAATGATACTGATTCATTTCATTTGCGAACATAATCGCATCAATGTGCCCCGAAAAACAACGATTGACAATATAAGGAGGAAACTCCTTTTCAAGTGATGGATCTTCGTCAATCAGATTTTCTTTAGTCTGATTGATACTATTCAACCAATCCTTCAATTCCATAATTAAAAAGTAAAAGTTCCTTGCGTTCTTTTTGCTCTCGCATATATTCACCAACTGACCTCATTGTATAAGTAAGGTCAAACTCACCAGTCTGATAATCCTTGAATCTCTCACGAATGAGTTGTGAAGAATTATAGGAGATAAGTTGAGGTCCTACAAAGCGGTCACAAACAGTAGCAAAAATATCGTGGTCAAATGACTTATGCATATCGCCCCTCTTACCATAAAGATTAGATCCAATCTCATACGGAGGATCAAGATAGGTGAAAACAGACTTCTCGTCAGTAAGAAGGAATTGATAACGACGATTGGTAATATTCCAATTCTTAATTATTTCCGAATACCCGAGGAGTTTATCAATGCCTCGCATTGAGAAATTATTTTCTGATGCTTGTGTGCTGAAGGATGAGGACTCAGTGAGACCAGAAAAAGAGCACTTGTTAATAATGTAGAAAGCACAAGCGCGATGTAAATTGGAAATGGAAGTGTCATTTACTTTCTCCTTAGCATCAAGGAATAAATTCTTAGCAGATACTGGTTCTGGATGTATATACTTTAGTTGTACAAGTTCATCACGCATCTTACGACCATTGTCTCTCAACTCACACCAGAAGTTGTAGAGTGGTTCGTAAAGATCATTGACCCAGATTTTAAGGTGTGGATATTTCTTAGTAATGTGAATTGCTACACTCCCACCACCAAGAAATGGTTCACGATATTCAGTATACTCGTCAAGATTAGGAATATACTGGTCAAGTTTGGTACAAGCACGGGACTTACCGCCAGGGTAGCGTAAAGGCGTTTTATAACTTTTCAGACTGCTCATAATCTTTAGGGTGATACTTCAAGTATTCAAGGAAGGTCATTTTCATTTCCTTCTTTGTCATGCCACAATGTTTTGCGGCAGCAGGTAAAGTCATTTTAGCACGAAACAGTGCTTCATTTGCCTCTGCCACATTCTCTGGAGTAGTCTTCACTCTTGGTTCTATCAGTTTGGTTTTATCGATATTCAGTAGACCCATTTGGCACTTCCTCCATTAACTCTGTAAGTGTGTAAAAGAACTTGTTGAAACTTCCTGCCATCATACGATATCCAGTGCCAACATAGAGTTGACCAAAAACAACAGCAACTGTACAGACTCCCCAGAAATAATAATACATTCTGGATTTCACTTGGTGATTTTTGTTTTTCATACGATTAGTTTTTTTGGTGATGGAGTTACAAGTTTACTTCCAAACATCTCATTATACTTATGAGCAACGTCTTCTTGAACTGCTGCGACATACACAATATGAGTTTTCTTCACAGTAATCTCTGGTTCATCCTTACTAATCACAGTTGCCCAAGGAGCAAATCCAACACCCTGAGAATTTGGAATAACTACAAGACCATTCTGAATAGTGATAATATCATCGGTTTCAGAAATAACTTCTGCGATTATTTCTTCACCAGTTACAATACGAATCAGTTTTACATTAATCATTTGAATTCACACTCACACATAATTTCGGTTAAACAAGCAAGCATATTTATTTCCTGATCTGCTACGAAGGCAGCTTGATACTGATACTTAGCAATGATAAGCACAGCAGCAGGAATAGTAGCATTTGTAAGGGATGAGTAACAAGCATCATAAATGCGACGCAGAAGTACAGTAGTGTCGTTGTCCAGATTAGAAACGATCCACTTACGAACCTCAGCAAAGTTTTTCTCCCTAAGGTTTTTAACAAGTTCATTTACCGCAACATCCGAAAACGTAGCAAGAATGCCCGAATCAATCTTACCAGAAACGGAGTATCTTTGAACTTCGTTGAGAACTCTTCTCCAGTCTGGGAAGTGCTTGTTGACAAGTTCGACAAGTACTTTGTTGTCGTACTGTACTCCCTCTGCGTCGAGAATTTCCCGAAGCCGTTTAAAAAAGAGGGCAGCGATAGACTGTCGGTCCTTTCCTTTAATACCAAACTCAATGACCGCACAACGTGAATGGAGGGGTTCAAGGATTTTGTTTTTGTAGTTACAGGTGAAGATGAATCGACAGTTGCCAGCAAACTCCTCAATAAACGCCCGTAGGAGGAGTTGTACGTCGTTGGACGTGTTATCTGCCTCATCAATGATGATGACTTTGTGTTTAGCATCTGCCGTAAGTGATACGGTCGAAGCGAAGTTCTTCGCATTGTTTCTGACAGTATCGAGGAATCTACCCTCGTCGGATCCATTGATGACATAAACATCTGCTCCAAGTTCATTGCAGAGAGCCTTGGCAACTGTGGTCTTACCAATACCTGGAGGACCAGCGAGAAGCATATTAGGAATCTCGCCCTTATTTAGAAACTCCTGAAAAGTTTTTTTGGTGCTCTCAGGAAGAATACACTCTTCAATAGTTTTAGGTCGATACTTCTCAACCCAAATAAAATCACTCATTCCAAAGGTCTCGTAAACGATTTACTGACAATGCTTTTTGCGTCAAGCATCATCTTCATGTATTTTACACCCTCCTTGGGTTTCGTGTGATCCCCACAGGTGAAAATGTCGCACACTGCCATACCCAACTCTGGCCAAGTGTGAATGCTGATATGACTTTCAGCGAGCATCGCCACACAAGTGACACCCTGAGGTTCAAACTTATGTGAGTTAAGTGCCAATAAAGTTGATTTGCATTTGACTGATGCTTGATAAACCATATCCCTTACAAACCTTTCGTCGTCTAAGAACGATTTGTTACACTCCTTGAGTGTAAAGAGAATGTGTTTCATCAACCAAAACTGGAATCAGGTTCCAGGGCAATATAGTAGGTAAGGTTGTATTTGGTATTGGTAAACTGAGAGAGCAATTTAGAAGACACTACAACATCATAGGCACCAGGAATAATCTTGATGTTTTCTACCTTGAAGTTGAAAGTGAATTCTTGGTCTGTTTCACCAACAACGATGGCATATTCGTTGGAAGTATCATTCTTCTTATCACGAACAACCAGTTTAATGACACCTGCTTCACCAACGGCAGACAGATCGGGCAGTTGATAAACTTGTGCTGCCTTGATGAGTTTTTCAAGAGAAGAACTATCAAGTTGGAAGCAAACATCTTGAGTGGGAAGAGTGATTTCTTTCTCTGGAGGGGAGACAATCACTGCAGGGTCAGCGAAAAAATACTTCACACGACGCTTACCTTCTTTGATACTCAAGTAAGAATCTTCTTTAAAGTCAAGGTCGGGGTCTTGGTGAAGACTCAGACCATTCAAGAACTGGTTGAGATCATAGATAGCAAAGTCCCGAGGGAATTCTTCCTTAATATCTGCTTCAGCAAGAATATTCTTAGCAACAGAAATCGTGCGAAGACGATTACCCTCTTTCACCAGAATAGAGTTATTGATGCCAGCAAAATTCTTGAGAACGGTGAGGGTGTTGTCAGACAGTTTCATAGTTTTAGGTTTTAGTTTTATCACTGAGGGTAGTCTTCGCGCTGTGCGTTCTTATCGTTGAAATGCATCAGAAGAACAGCATAATGCAGAATCTTCATGATATCACGGCGAGCAGTACCTTTCTTATCATAACGAGAGGCATACTTGAGAATGTTACTGCGGCAGAAGGATTCACCATCACCACAAGCTTCAATCAAATCAAGTGTTTGAATTTTATCATCACCAGCAGAATAGTGCTGGTTGTATGTTGCGGAAATATATTCAGTTAGTTCTTTGAGGATACGGTCCTCACTGTACTTGTATCGACGGTCAGTTTTTTCGGACATATTCAAGTTAAAAGTAACAACATCATCACTAAGTCCACCCCTTACGTGGGATCCAGTGAAAGCAATGTGGTCTTCACCAGCACCAAACCAGTTAGAAGAAACTGGTCCAGCAGCGACCACATCACTGCTAAAATTAATAGTGTCGGGAGAGGCAGATGCCCCAACCATGAGAAAATCATTCTCAGAATAAGGATACTCGTCCATTTTTAGTTCATCATAAAGTAGGGACCAGGAATTAACCATAGCAGAAAAGAAAATCGTTTACAAGAGACTCTGCTTTTTCTTTACCAAATTTACCAGAGAGATATCCACTTACAGGGTCTAACTTCTTCATATATGAATCGAAGTCGCAATAGGTGGAAAAATCTGTTCCGATAGGTTGTTCACATTCTAGCATATCCTTGTAAGCAGTCAAGTATTTCTTGAAGATATCAAGATGTTCGTTGACTTCGGACATTGTACACTTGGCAACATACACATTCTCGGAGAAGTGATTGCCTGGCTCAAAGAATCGGAAGGAACCATCTGCCTTTGGAAGGTCTGGATGGGAGAACAAATAGTTTTCCACTGGATGTTGGAAGTCAAATACGATAATGACTTTCTTATCAAAGAAACCCATCAAGTCCATTCCAAAGCAAGGAAGATTACTACCAGTTCGAGGGTAGATGATATTGTTGTAAATACAAGACTTGTTGTCCCATATTTCAACTTCTCTGGATTTAAGAATGTGTTTGTTTACGTAGATTTTGGCAGATAGATTGGAGACGTTACTAGATGAAAACTGTAACGACCTCCAATCTGCCCACTCACAATCCAGTTCTAAATCAGGAAAGGTTTCCCAGATTGCTGTCTTGTAGTCCTTCCACAGGGAGTTGGAAGTCGGCGTCAACTTTGTCATAGAGTTCAAGGAATGCTTGTTTAGTTTCGTCGTCAAATCGGTTTACACAGACTTGAATTGCCTTTGCTTTATCATTAAAGATATTATATGCCTTGACGATATGAACCAGGCGGCGGGTGCTGATGATTTCCTCAATACCACCATCATAGAAGGTCTTGCGGATGATGTCTGCCCAGTCAGCAAGACGCTTACAGAAGTTCTCGTCAGCACACAGTTTGTTAAGAATCTTAGTCTCAGTAGAAGCAGTCGGATACTCCTGCTCGAAAGTCACAGGGAAACGCTCAAGGAATGCTTCATTCAGAACATTGGTGCCGATGAAACGACCATCATCGCTACCCTTACCCTTGGTATTAGCAGTAGCAATGACGTTGAATCCAGCAGTAGGTTGAATAAACCTACCAATCTTCTTCAGGAAGACACCTTTACCTTCGAGGACGGACTGAAGGCAAAGAATCTTGTTGGAAGCCAGGTCAATCTCGTCAAGCAGTAGAATCGCACCGCGCTCCAGGGCTTCGATGACTGGACCATTGTGCCAAACGGTTTCACCGTTAACAAGACGGAATCCACCAATGAGGTCATCTTCATCAGTCTCAATAGTAATGTTTACACGGATCAATTCACGACCCAACTGAGCACATGCTTGCTCCACACTGAACGTTTTACCATTACCAGAAAGACCCGTAATGAACGTCGGATAGAATACACGGGATTCAATAATTTTTTTAATATCACCGTAATTACCAAACTTGACGAAGGTATCATCTTTAGTGGGGATAAGATTTTGTTCGATGGCAGGCATAGCAGAAGGTGCTTTCACACTCTGCTCAAACTGTTCGCGTGCTTCATTAATAGTTAGGTTCCACTTACCGCGACCAGTCTTGTAGTCAGACAGTTTGTTGGAGACGGTCTGATAATTGAAATCATTCATCGCACACCAAGCACGGATATCTGCGCTAGTAACAGATTCTCCATAAGTTGCTTGGAGGGATTCGACGATGCTTTCCTTGGACAGTCCCATTGGGTTGTTTGTTTTAACTGAAGTAATTATACAAAAAAAGGGGTCCGTTTGGACCCCCCAGTGGACAGTTTGTAAAAGTGGCTCACTCGCCCCCTTCTTCTGCCTCTCTGAGTTCTTCAATCAGAGTTTCTTTACTACGGCGTCTATCGAGTTCGATACCCATAGTTCTGCCGTACTCTTCAAGTTCCTTCTTACTCATCTGTTCCAAAGGACTTGCCTCAGTGAGGACTTCTTCCTCTGGAGTAATCAGAACTTCTTCTACAACGGGTTCTGGAGCGGGTGCTGCCTTAGGGGCAGGTGCTCCAGCACCTCTAACCAAATCACCGAATCTAGACATTTTCAATAGCCTCCTTTCTTAGACTTTTTCTTTTTCTTCCCACCACTGTGGGAACCACCGCAGGAACCTTCAATGATTGCTTCTCTCTCCTCAACGGTAAGAGTAAGCATCTTCTTCAGTGCTTCCTCTTCGGTAGCACCCTCATCAATCAAATACTGCTTAATGGTATCAAAGATATCTAGTTCGGTTTCTTCACCGAGTCTAGATTTCTTCATGGTTTCTGCTTTTGCTTTCGCTCTGATTGCTTCCAATTCTGCCTTTCTTGCAGCATCAGCAGCAATCTTAGGATCCTTAACAGTTCCCTTGGAAACACCAACACCAGCCTTTACTGCTTGATATTCTGCTTCTTTGGGGGAAGCACCACCAGCCTTAGCAGCAGCACGGGCAGCTTGTGCTGCTCTCAGTTCTGCCATTGTGGGAAGGCGTCTCTCAAACTTAGTCTGTTCGCCAGACTTGGGACTTACAACTACATTTGGAGAACCAGGCTTCAGATTGCTCGCAGATGACTGAGGTTTTGGTTTTGGTTTTCTGTCTGCCAGTACTTCTGGTGTACCACCAGAATTAGGTTTAGCGCCACTATCAACGCCTTGACCTGGTTTGTAATTTGGATCTGCTAAACGTCTTCTTTTTGTCTCAGCAGCAATTTGATCTGCGGTAATTGGTTTTCCATCCTTACCAAGTCTAACATTACCACCACCACGAGACTTGGTGAGGGCATCGATTGATCTTTCGTAACTGACAGCTTGATTACGCTCACTAGCGGTACCAAACATTTTTCTACGAAGTCTTTCCGCTTGCCCTAAGACTCCAGATCTTGGGTCATCAGCAATTCCTTCATCAAGTTCCTGAGTTTCCTCAGAAATTACTTCTTGTTGAACTTCTTCATTCTTGTAGATAGAAGCATATGCTTCCATCAATGATTTTACTTCTTTTCCTTTAATTCTTTCCATTAATCAGTTCTCCGTAATGAGTTGGAACCATTGCTCGCTCATTCCACTGATAATGGAATCTGCGGACTCTACATCGGTGGCGTAACCTTCCTCAATGAGGTGTGTTACGACCTTTTCATAGATTTGTTTAGTCTCTTTTAATTGCTTTGGGGAAGGTTTCATCGTAGACAATTTTTCTATACACTTATTTATTCAAGCGATGAGTTCAATAAATTCCCCTAATACTTTTTTATTCATTTTCTTGTTTTTCAGACTCTTAACAAAAGCAGATTTGATTTTTGCCTTGGAAGCACCTTCATCAACATCAAACTCAGATTCATTGGAAAGCGCAGCAGCAGAAAGACCGAAGTAAGTGTGATACCCAGCATCATGAAGTGCGAAAGCACGTTCTTTCTTCCAAACTTTCTGAACCTTCTCAAACTTAGGAGTCCATCCAGTATAACGACGGATGAAAGCACAAGCATCACGAGATTCGAGAACACGAATACCGATGAAGTTAACATCAGAAAAAGTATCACGAAGATCTTTCAGAAAAATGTCACTCATCTGCCACCACTCACAATCAAAAGAATAAGTGTTACCAGTCTTGCGATTCCGAAGGAAAGCATTCTGCTGAACAGAACCAATTCCAAGGAAAGGACCTTCTTCCCAACGGCGTTGAACCTCACGGTGATATTTCATACCACCTGCTTCACCATCAGTCAAAACAACACACTGAACCTTCTGAACCTTGTACTGTTTCTTAAACTGAGGAAGGATCTGGTGAAGTGAGATGAATGCTTCATTTAGAGGAGTTCCAGACAAACCCAAACCAGTAGGAATCGGAGCATTCGACCAGCGGGTCATATTGTAAGAAAGACGATAAAAGTTCTTCATTTGCTCCTCAAGTTCTTTCATTTTGGTATTGCTAGTGAAGATATTCATCATGCTGAACCAAGGACCAACAGCAATCAGCCCTTCACGCTTTTGATAGGCAACTTTTTGCGTCTTTCCCATAAGTTCATCTTCTTCATAGTATTCTCTGGGATACTCATTGGTGAAAGCATAGACCTCAAAAGGAATAGATGCTTTCTTACAGAACCACATCAGATTGAACAGTTGCTTCAGAGTATCCTGAAGAACGTTACCCATAGAACCACTCCAGTCCAGAACAAACACCAGACCATGATTCTTACCTTCAGCAAGAGTAGTAACCTTTTTGAAAAGGTCTTCATTGTACTTGTAGGTGTGTAGTTTAGAACAGTCCAGAACACCAGTGCGGGCAGTGGTGGCACGGGCATAGGAGTCTGCTGCCTTGCGACACTCAAACTCTTTAACCAGATAGTTTACTTCTTTCTGAGCAGACTTCTTGAATGCTTGAAATTCTTTATCCACAACCCCAAAGATTTGGTCTTCAGTAACTTTATTAACTTCTAGGAATTCATTCCACTCATCGAAACGAGCATGAATTTCTTTATTGGGGATAATAATTTCATCAATTTCCAATTTGGGAAGTTCCAAGTAAACATTTTCCCAACCTTCGTTTGAAGCAAGTTCTTTCAGAGCATCTTCAAGACTTTGTGCGGTAGTAACTTCAGGTTCTTCATCATTATGAGTTCCACCATAAGAACCATTCTCTTCAGGTTCTTCAGAATCAAAATCACCAGAATCAGACTCTTGAGGTTGAGGTACTTCGTTAGTTCCGTTAGGAACGCTAGGTGCGTCATCTTCTTCAGAATCAGTTTCAGATTGACCTTCACCACCTTCCTGACCACCTTGAACTTGGAGGTCATCGGTCTTGGTTTTCATTGCTTGTTGTTGCTTACAGAAGTTATAGAGTTCTTCAGCAACATCCAGGACATCATCAAAAGTTTCTGCGGCACCAATCTTTTGAATCAGAACGCTCTCACGACGGTCAAAAGTAATATCCACAAACTTACCAATCTTAAAGTACAGATTTGCTTTATCAGCAAGGTTCATTTTATCTACGTCTTCATTTTCAATACAGAAAAAATCATCCTCAGCAAGTTCCTGATATCCACGATGAAAAGTCTTTGCGATGCCAGCGTAACGACGCTTCATCATTTTTTCGATGCGAACATCTTCAACGATATTCACAAATTGTGGGGAGATTTTCCTGTGTCGAAACCAATCGTTGTCAGGAGTATAGAGAGCGTGACCGACTTCATGAGCGACCAGCATGTCATACACCTGGGAACTTGCTTTCTCCCAAACAGGAAGAGTCAGAACACGGGTGTGAACATTGAACTGAGCAGTCTCAACATACTTGTTCTCAACCACCAAGTCTTCAGTCGCAAGCAGTTTGGCGAGTTGAGACTTGATTTCGTGGGAGATCATTGGGTTCCTTTCGTATGGAAGTATTATACGAAAAAAGGAGGGTCGAAACCCTCCCTAGTAGACAGTTCTAAAACTGGTTCACCTACGACGCTTATCAAATCTGGGGTCATAACTTGCTCTCGCTCTGATGTCCCTATCTCTAATATCAAATGGTTTATTAGATGTTTGTTTCTTTGTTTCCTTTTCTTTTTGTTTTTCAGTCTTTGGTTCTTCTTTTTTAGTTTCCGATGCTTTGGTTTCGAAAGGATTCTTTATATCACCTTTATCGAAAGCAGCCTGAATTTTGGCAGTAGTAGCATCAACTCTATCTCTGTAAGTTTCACCCTTACTGGCGACAGTATCATTTTTAGGAGTAGTAGGAGATGTATCTGCCTTTTTAGTACTACCACCAGTCAAGGTAGACAATCCAGCAGCAGTAGCAACAACACCAGCACCTACAGCAACTGGAACTTTATTCTTACGTAAGAAAGAAGCAGTTGTTCCACCAGCAGTTTTTAAAGCAGTTTTAATCTTTTCAACCTTTGTTGGAAAATCTTTAGATCTTCCAACAGTTACACCAGTACCTTTTGTTCCCTTTATAGCAGCATCAAGTTTCTTTCTAGCAAGATTTGCTCTGGTTGTTGTTTCACCAGATGCTGGAAGTGCTCTAGTACCAGATTGTCCGACTGTTACGCCAGTACCTTGGGTTCCTCTTGCAGCATCCTCAAGTCTTTTTCTAGCTAGATTTTGTCTACTTGCAGTTTGACCCGATGATGGAAGTGCGTTAATAGTGTGTTGTGGTGGTTTTCCACCTACAGGAGTTGCGGGTCCAATATTTGCCTTTCCTCTAGCAGCATCTATTATTTTTTGTGTTGCTTTGTCAGATCTACTGATAAAGGGTTTTCCAGAAGTACTTGTTGGAAGTGCTTTTGAAGGACTCCATGCTGCTCTCAATCCCCTACGAACTGTTGCTTGAGATTGGGGCAAGTTCAGGACATTCTGAGCTTGCCTCATCGTAGCATAACCAGTTGCTCTGACTGCCTTACGACCAGTTCCAATCTGGGTAGCAAGTTTCCTTCCAGGACCCTTGAGCATCAATTTACCAATAGCAGTTGCTGCTCTGAAAAGACCTTCATCAAGAACTTCTACATTATGAAGTTCTTTATTTTTATACATTCTATTGACAACAGACGTTGCCACACTATCTTCAATCCCTTCAGATATCAAATGTTGATATAGATCTTCGTATGCCTGCCCCATCACACAAACTGGTTTTTAGGTATTTATGAAAAAAAGAAGCACCCCTTTCGGAGTGCTTCTTCTTGAATGCTTGGCGTCGTGCCTTTGCTTGTCGGAGTGCTTGCGGTTTCAGTTTCCGCTTCTGCTCCTTCTTTGAGTGATGCTGCCAGTTTGGAGTGTTCATTGGTCTTCGGTGTCTGTAGACACCATACGGGAAAATCCTTTGATTTTGTCGAACTTTATGACACTTTCAAATTTGTCATACATGTCCGACTTGTGAGAGATAACAAAAATATTTGCGTCTTGAATCACATAACGAATAATCTTAAGGAACTCGTCAGTTCCAAACCCGTCAAGAGAGGAATCAAATACTTCATCCATAATCAGCAGGTTGGTGTTTACAGAGTTTTTGACACGCGCTACTTCACGCCAGGTGAAGAGTAGGGCAAGGTCGATTCTCATCTTTTCACCTTCACTAAAAGAACTGTAAGAGAAGTCTTCATGAATAGGAGACTTGACAGTTTCTTTAAACTCTTCATCAAGATGGAAGTTAATATAAAAATCCATCATCTGAAGATAACGATTGACCTGCTGGTTTATGAAAGGAAGATACTTCTTAATGATCTTCGTCTTTACACCATCGTCCTTGAGTAAGGAATAGGCAAAATCGTGATAAACGATTTCTTGTTTTTTGTCTGCTAAGTATTCGATTGTCTGTTGGAGATTAGATTTAAATTCGTCTAGTTTCTCATGTTCAGAATTTCGGTTTGCAAGGTTCTCGGTAATTGTTTGAATTTCATGTTCAAGATCTCGGATTTGTCGTTGATTTCCGCTAACCCGAGTATTGTTTTGAGAAATGCCATGCGTTAAGTTTGTGATCTCCTTAGATAGGTCATTGAATTGACGTTCCCTCTCTTGTTCAAACTTAATGGTTGATTCCAATTCATCGAAACCTTCCTTTAGTTCCTTTGCCTTATTTTGAACGTCATCAATTTTATTTAACCGGAAGGATTCCTCAATATCTTGCGTACAGGTAGGGCATACCGTATTCTCCATAAAGAATTTGTGCTCTTTCGTAATAGCAGATACTTTTTGGGAGATTTTTCCTCGAAGTGTGTTTAGTTTCGATAACTTTTGTCTAGCACCAGAAACTTCTTCTTGCTTTTTTGTGGTGTTTTGTAGATTTTCTTCAAGTTTTGTATTTTCTTTAAGGTATTCATCAACCTCACTCATAAGTTTTGTAATCTTATTCCTATTACCTTCAATATTCTGCTTACCACGATTCTCCAACTCATCGATAAAGTTTTGTTGCATCTTCATCTTATCTTTGAGTGTCTCTTTCTTCAAATCCATAGATTTGACTTGATCTTTTTGGGTACGAATCTTATCCTTAAGAATGTTATTCATCAGAGAGAAGATGCGAATATCAAGAAGATCTTCAATCACTTCACGACGATTAGCAGTGGTTAACTGCATGAAAGGCACAAAGGTACTACTACCCAGAATCACAATTTGAGTGAAAGACTTGTAATTTACTTTGAGGATATTATCTTCTAACACACGTTGCATAGCACGGTCATCTGCTTCACGATGAAGTTCAGTACCATTTACAACAATATCAAACACACTGGGTTTGATACCACGTCTAACAAGATATTGGCGGGTATTAATTTCAAACTCAATCTCAACCAAACACTCACGCTCATTTGTAGCATTTACTAGTTGTGGTTTATTGATTTTACGAAATGGTTTATTAAACAGAACAAAAGTCAATGCATCCAGCATTGTGGATTTACCAGCACCATTTGTTCCGACTACAAGATTAGTATGATGTTTCTGGAAGTTTATCTCTGTAAACTGATTTCCACTAGAAAGGAAATTCTTATACCTAATCTTCTGAAAAGTTATCATCTAGTCTTGGAGGAATCACAATATCATTCGGTGTTACCACCGCGTATTTGTAATTATAGCGTTTACAAGTCAAAATTGCAAGTGCGTCATCAACTTCTACAACATCCATTGAGGCTTCTTCATCTTCCTCCAGATGCATGGCATAACGTTCAGCGTCATCTTCATCTTCAAATAAAAAGAGCACCTTTTCGCCATATCTGTTCTGTACGGCATAGGCACCCTCTTCCTTTGAATCTCGGAGAGTTAGCAAAAACATTACTCGACCTCGCAAGCTTGTGAATAGACTTTTTGAAGGATTCCCTTAATGATAGTACTATCGCAGTCAAATTCTGCTTCATCAATATAACGATTCAAAATTGAAATTGTGTTTTCACTTTCTTCAACTTCAAATTCTTCGTTTTCTTGGACTACGAAGTTTTCAACAATCTTCAAGTCTTGAATTCCACAGGAATATAACTTATCTATAAATTTTTCAAACTTCTTAGGTTCGGATTTTTTGCGAACGATAACTTTTACAATTTTACCAACATACTCAGTCGTATCAAACATTTGATATGGAGTATCTTCATAGTAAACGTTATAGAACATCCTGTAAGGATTATTAACTGGAGTATGTTCTAGAGTTTCCGTATCGAAGATTGTGAATCCCCTAGGATCATTTACATCATTCCAATACATTTCATATGGATTACCTAGATAGAAGATTCTTCCGTCGTCACTCCGTGTATGGTAGTGACCAGAGAAGACCTTTGCGAATTTCTCAAAGAGGTTGCACTCCATACCGTCTTCCATGACGTGTCCTCGATGCGCTCTAAATCCGTTGAGTTCAAGGTGCCCCATCGCACACGTGCTAGTTGTACCTTTAATAGCGTTGACAGTGTTTTCAAAATTTTCATTGTTAATCCAAGGAATAAAAAGTGTGTTTAATTTGCCAAGTTTAACTTCTGCTGCTTCAGGATATACAATTACGTTCTTGTATTGTCCAAGAAGAAGACCAACAGAGTTGATGGAGTTAGTATCTTTATAATAAGCAGTATGATTACCAACAATGGTGTGAACTGTCACACCCATTTTTTCTAACCGATCATAATAGTTCTCCTTTGCCCATTCAAGGGACCACAAGTCAATACTTCTACGGTTATCGAAAGTATCCCCCATATCAACGACGGTTTTAATGCCGTGCTCCTCCAAATATGGGAAGAATACTGTATCGTAAAACTTTTTAAAGTATTCGTGGAGAAACTTGGATCCCTTGCGAGCACCGAAGTGCTGGTCGGTAATAATGGCAACCTTCATTGACGATTGGTCTTGTATGTAATGTTATCCTTAATCGTATTATAGTCTGAACTGGACCCAGAAAGCAAGCTATCGTCAACCATCATAACCTCATCAAACCCAGTGCGTTCGATAATCTTGGTCTTGATTTCCAGTTGCTTCTTCTCCTTCTGAATACGGCGGAGAAAGGCATAGTGAATGATTTGAGTAAAATACGCAAACGGATTCTTAGACTTCTCTGGATCGAAGTTATGGATGTACTGAACGCAGTTCTCAATGCCATCAGAAATCATATCGTCCCTAAACATATAGTTCACAAAGTTGGGCTTATATGATAGGTGTGTAGCAATCTTCAAAAAGCACTCACCCAAATAATTCGTGATTGGTGGCTTGCCTTTCCAATTCTGCGAACGGTCTGCTTTAGTGGGTTCTCTACCGTTGAGCTCAATAAAACTTTTTTCTACTTTAGAACGATAGACAATAAGTGCTTCTAGAAGTTCCTTGTTGTTAACGTAGTGCTCTGATTTCTTTTTGGACATAACATTGTTTTAGTCAATAACTTTTTGTTATGTATATTATACCATATTATTAGGGCTTGACAACATCCTGAAATATGAGTAGAATACCTTTGTTGGGTTTGAAGAGATAGCTTAGCTTTCTTTATTATCTTTAAGTTTATAGAGTTTCTCTAGAAGCTTTCTAGCGTCATCTACTGTAGAGATATAACCCATTTTATCAGTAATCTTAGTTCTACCATCTTCTTCCCAGTCAGTATCATCATCATTTAGATACTTTTCATAGAACTGAATTACCTTTTCTTCTTTAACTTCAGTCATAGTAATAATCTTATCGTATTTAATTACATAAAGATCATCGGTAGGAATTTCCATCCAAGGTCTTACTTTGACATACTGACCAACGTGATTACGCATGACTTTCATAATCACTGGGTTCATCAGTAGAAGTATTGGATCACCATCATTCTCGTCCACACTAACGAGTGCGAATATTTCTTCACCTGTAACTAGTTTAATTACTGCATGGAATTCTTCGTCCATATTAATTTTTTAGTGGAATGTTTACAATATCGTAGTTAAAGTTTTCTTCGTTATAAACTTTAATTCTTTCTATCAAATGATTAAGTGTGTAGTTTCTCCGTGCCTTGTAGGAAATGTCGTCAGCAATGTCATAGAGAGTTGCCTTTGTCTTGTTATTGCCTTTCCTGAGCACCCTTCCAATAGACTGGAGATTCCGAATTCTAGATTTGGATGGAGAAGCAAAAATAACATTATGGAGGTTCTTAATATTGATACCTGTACTAAATGTTCCGTATGAAGCGACAATAATCGCGTTGTCTTCCTTCTCTGTAATCTCTCTTACTTTTTCCCTATCTTCTGTTGCCACCCCACCATGAACGAAGAAGACATGACGATCTTCTACACTACCAGTATTTATCAAATCGAAAAGTGGTTGCCCGTGACCCTCAACTCTAGAAAAAAGAATTAATGTATTGCCTTTGAGATCAAGGGCAAGATTGCGTATAAATCTATTTCTCTTTTCGTGATTGATGATATACTGAACTTCTTCCTCAAAAGTTTCAAACTTATGAGCAGGGTGTTTCAATAGAAGCACGTTGATGTCCAGTTTGGCAACATGCCCCTTTTTCATCAGTTCTTCTGTTCTGATGATTTTATAAGATGGACCAAATAAACCTTCCAAGACCCACTTATGTGTTTGAGTTCCGTCTAGTGTACCTGTAAAACCGTAACGGAATTTAGCATCCGCAAGCTTTGACATTATAGATATTAATGATTTAGATTTGAACTGGTGTGCCTCATCCCCAACCACAACGTTAAAACGCTCAAAATACTTTCGGGGGAGTTTATAGATGGACTGCCAGGTAGTGATAATCACTTGGGAATCAGTTTCCCTTTCCCTACCCGCATAAATCTTGTGGCAATATGAACCTACGTCCCAGCCATAGTCTTCAAAATCTTTATACATCTGTTCTACTAGGGAAGTCGTCGGAACGACTATCAGAGTATTTTGCCCTCGCTCAACGTGATATCTCACAATCGAATATATCATCAGAGACTTTCCAGAAGCAGTTGGGGATATCAACAACCTTCTATTATGCTTTAGAGCGTCGTATACTCCCTCTACTTGATAATCGCGTGGAGCATACTTGCTAACAGATGTCATATAATCTTTCACACCTTCCTTTGAGATCATCTCATTGACCTCAAAAGGAAGACCATAGAATTTGTTGTTTACAAACTCATAAGTATATTCTTGGTCTTTACAGAACTGTATAACCTTATCTAACAACCCGACGTATATCTCTCCTGTCTGGGTGTTGAATAGGCGAATCTTTCCATCCCAGTATTTGTTGCGATACTGGGGCATAAACTTTGCGCCTGGTACATCAAAGGTAAATTGGTCTGCTAATTCGTAGTAGACGTGTGGATCTGCTTTTACCTGAAGATATACTTCATTCTTCTTTGAAATAATCAAATGAGACATAACCCATAAGTATCACCTATAGGTATTTATTGTCTCATTAGAATCCTGCTTGGAATCGCTGCCACTCAATAGCGTTCTTAATTTGGAAAGTGCGATTAGCAACCGTCTTGATAATTTCTTCAAGGAACTTTAATTCAGCGTCATAATACCGAATCTTCATATCCACTTTGGTCAATCGCTCATCGGCATCTAGATACCTCTGTATGGCGTCTTTCTCCCGAACCTTATAGGGAAATGGTTCTTCCTCATACACCTGTGGTTCTGCCTTTCCTGTGTAGAAGTTATGGCGTTCTAGTTTGACTTTATTATATTGCTCTCGTGCTTTTTCGCGCAGCAAAGTAATCGTATTATAAAGAGTATAATACTTGGCGTGGAGTTGTGGAATCTTCAAAGATTCATCGTGTAGATTATCAGGGTCTATGACAGCATCTCTCTGCCACATCTCCTGAATTTTGTCAAGATCCATTAAACGGAAGAAGTCAGTTGATATACAGTATACTTGAAAGTTGCCTGTGCTGTAAAGTAGTTCACGTCTGTTTGTGTGGCATCAAAGTCCAAAGAACTAAGTGACACAGGGAACATATCAAGAAATTTTACTTTAGCAACTTCATTAAAATTGCTGTTAAGGATACGGAGTGTGCCGTCGGCAAATTGCTCATTCATATCCCTAATACCATCTCTATCTGTGGTAATATTTTTGAATTGTTCTGTAGTCTCTGGAAAACCTAAACCATACATCCACTCATGGATAATTCTATAGTTTTCCATATTCTCATCAACAAGAAACTGGATTGTCAAATCTCCAAAAGATAATTTAGTTTCTGGAACATCAATATCTTTCAGATAGGAAGGTTGTGTAGCAGTTGCCAGAGTGATTTCTGGTATCCTAGCAGTATTACAGTAAAAGTCAACTTTTGGATACTTTCCAAGATTGAACTTAAATCCAATACCAGACAGGAAGTTCCTATTATTAATTTGATTTGCCCAACTGCAGGAATTTGACATTATGATACCCTCTTAGCGATCTTTGTTGCAGTGGCATACATTACTTCTTTAGCACGGTCACCATAGCGTTTTTTGAAATCACCAGTCTCATCTTTCATAGACTTGACAATTTCTTCTCTCTTTTCTTTTTCTGGTTTAGTGAGTGCCCTTTCACAAAATTGTTGGAAGGTTTTCATTGGAGTTTTTTAGATATTTAGACAAAAAAAGGGGGTCCGAAGACCCCCAGAGAAATATGTGAACTTGAGATCACATCAGGTTCTGAACCTTGACTCTTCTGTAGTAGCGGTTGGTGTTTCTGACGAGTGCGCCACCACCAACAGCGGTGCCTTGTGCGAATGGGTTTGCGACAATGCCGTAGCGAGTCTTGAATCCAATCTTAGGCTGGAAGGTGTCCTGACCGACGGCACGGACCATCTGGAGAGGAACGTATGGGCAGTAGAACAGACCTGCGTCATAAGGGGAAGCACCCTTATAACCAGCGACGTAGTACTGGTTGCCGTTGCTGGAAGAAGCGTTAGCAGAATAAGGATCGATATAGACGCGATACTTACCTGCGAGGATACCAGCGAAGGTGTTGCCAGTGTCGTCAACGTTGAGGTTAGCGTTCAGAGCAGGGGTGTAATCGAGAACACCTGCCATGGTCAGTGCGGAGGCAACGTCTGCGGAGCAGAGGATCATGTTGCCCTTTCCTCTACGAGTTCTTTGTGCGATTGCGTTGGCATCGCGCTCGATTTGGAAAATCAGACCCTTGAACTTCTCAACACTCCAGCGACCGTTGGAGTCAACGTCGAGGTCGAAAGAACCGCCGTTAGCAACGTTTGCTTGTGCGCCAGGCTCAGCAACGTTGTAGATGGTACGGATAACTTCGCGGTTGATCTCAGCCAGAATCTCAGTGGAGAGAATGTTGGCGAGTTCAGCCTCAGCGTTCAATCCGTGGATTGCCTTGAGGTCTTGTGCCAGTTCCAGCGAGTATTCTGCCTTCAGAGCACGTGACTTGGCGGTAACGGTGACCTTCTCGATCGAGAATGCCATCTCGTTGAAAGCACCAGCGCCATCGCCAAGATCCTCAGCGTCGCCAGTCTGCATGCCCTGACCAACGTTGTAGGTGGTAGCGTCGCCGCTTACACCAACGGTTGGGTCAAGTGCGCCAGGGTTGTTACCCTGCTGAGCAGTGGTACCAAGACCAACTGCTGCGTTGGTCATGCCGCCGGTTCTATCGAAGGATGCGGACTGACCAGAGAATGCGGTATCTGCTTCGTCGAACAGTGCTTCCGAAGAAGAGTTCTGAGCAGTGTACTTCGAACGCATTGCGAAGATGAGTCCAGTAGGACCACTCATTGGTTGAACGCCAGCGAGGTCATAAGCGACCAGGTTAGGCATTGCGCGTCTGATCAGGGAGATCAGAACGGGATCGAAACCAGCAACGTTCTGGTTACCTGATGAAGTATAACCACCGTTACCAACAGAGTTGGTGGGTGACTCGGAGAGGAATGCTCTCTCTTCAGCCAGGGTTTGCTCTTGGTTCTCAAGCAGGACAGCGGTAACAGCTCTACGATGGGAATCCTTGATTGGATCCATTCCCTCATAATCGAGGACTGGTGCCCACTTCTCCTGCAGAGCCTCTGTATTGTGCATCTGCATTTGAAATTAAACCTCTTAAAAAGTTAGTTTGAACGTTTATAATTTAGAAATCACTTTTTAGCAGCTCTTGAGAGAGTCTGCAGATAGGCTTGCATCATTGGGGATACTTCTTCCGAAATAACCTCATCGGTAGAAACCTCTTCTGAAAGATTCTCAGAGGTGCTTGGAGTTCCGACGTGCTCTGGGAAATAAGAATTTCTCAGTGCGGTCAGTTTCTCACGATAGTCTGACTCACTTTCAAACTCAACATTTTCAGCAAGAGCAGCGAGTTTTTCCTTTTGAGTGTCTGCAAGACCCTCAACGACAACATTGAAAATGCTGTCAGCGGAAGACTCAGCCAATCTGCGGTTCAGAGCAACATTTCTCTCGATTTGCTCGTTGAGTTTACCTTCCATTTCATCAAGTTTATCTACCATGCTCTCAAGTACATCATATTTCTCTTCAGGGATGGATACATAATGTTCTTCAAAAAGACTCTTCATTCCGTCAAGGAATGATTCGGTGATTTCAGACTTGAGACCTGCTTCAACGGCAAGTGCGTTCTCTTGGAACCACTCATCAGCAACGTACTCAAGATAAGAATCAACACGCTCACCGAGTTCTTCTTTGATTGCAACGACTTCTTCAACGAGTGCTTCTTGATAGCTCTCGATGAGTTGCTCCTTGATTGTTTCAACCTTGGAGGCAATCGCGGTCTCGAAGATGGTGCGTGCTTTTGATTGGAACTCTTCGGAAAGTTCTTCGCCTTCGAACAGTGCTTGAACATCTGCTTCGATGTCGAAACCTTCTTCTTCGACGAGTTCTTCTTCAGTTTCTTCCGCTTCGGCAACAACTTCATCAGCTGCTACTTCCTCTTCGGAAACAACCTCTTCTTCGGTTGCTTCTGCTTCGGAAACTACTTCCTGCGTTTCGTCTGCTTCTACTTGTTCGGCAGGAGCAGCCTTAGCGTTAACAACATCCTTAACTTGCTTGAGGGTGCCAGCAGGCTCTCTCAGCTTGTTGGAGTCGTCATCGGGTCTTGAATTTTCAGGAGTAGGACCGCCGAGATCCTCAACTGGGATACCAGCTGTAGGCATTGGCTCAGCGGCAGCAGCTCCTTTGGTTACTACGTTTTCCATTTCTTGTAAATTGTTACCAACGGACATTTGAAAATATAATTAATGTTTGATTAATTACATGTATTTATTTATAAATCAAAGATTTGACAGGAAATTCTGCCACAATTGGAGTTTGTGCTCCTCAAGTTGTCTTTGATCAACAAGAGTATTAATTCTCTTCTTGGTTTGTTCTGCGAGTTGTTCACGAAGGATTCCTCCTTCCCAAACCCACTCTTTTCCTTCCATGATTCCATTAACAAAAGCATCAGGAGCAGAAGGATCGGCAACGATATCAGCAGCAGTTGCTAACTGGAAATCTTCACCAACAATCTTACATCCTTCACTGGTGGTTTGGAGTGAACCAACACCACGGGAAGAAACGCCAAGCATTACACCTTCATCAAGAAGAGAAGATGCGATTTTACCCATAGGGGTTGAAAGGATTTGTGCCTTTCCAATGAAATTATTACCTTCTTGTACCAGAGAAGTAATCTTGTGAGAAACGCGGTCAAGGTTGACAGTAGGACCATCGGGGTGACCGAGTTCACCAAGAGCGCGACCCTTGTTAACAAAAGTTTCGCAATAGCGATTTACTTCTCTAGCAAGAGTATTGATGGGATACATTCTCCCATTGCGGTTCTTGATTTCACCTTGGAGAAAAGTTCCCTCAATATAGAGTTTCTTTCCGGCACCAGTGCCTTCGGTGATAACCTTTACGTTTGTTACTTCTTCTGTGATAAGTTTCATTGTTTTAACCGGTAAATCCTACTTTTGCTCCAACAACTCCAGTATCACTAGCAAATACTGTATATGGAGCATTCTTCTCCAAATATTCTGTAGTGTTTCCCAACATGGTAAATGAACCAACGCCAGTTCCACCAGCAGTTTGTTGAACTGTGATTACTCTGGAAGATGATGTGGTATTTACCAATCTAACTACCGTAGCTTCAGAAAAACTGACGCCAATACCGGCAGAAGTTGGAACATTTATTTCATTACCTTTAATTAAGGTTCTTGCCATTATTCCGATTCCTCTTCGGTATTTGTTTCTGTTTCGAGTTCTGCCGATGGTTCTTCGGCAGTTTCATCCTCAGGATATTCAAACTCTTGACCGAACATTGCATTCGCAACATATGGTCTAGCAATTTCAATGCGTTCTGCTGCTTTGTTAAACAGAATCTCTTTCATTTTGTCGCTAATATCTGAAGCCGAAGCATCAGTAGCGATCAAATCGACAACATCTTCCATAAAAAATCAATAAGTTAATATAATATATTTATAACTCAGACTTTCTACTGTCTCTTTCGTACTTTTTGTCGATTTCCATGGCATCGGCAGCAGCGGCTTCCATATCAGGTTCCATCGGAACATCTCCCATCGCCATTGGATCTTCACCCATACCTTCCATACCAGCACCTTCACCACCTGCTTGTGGAAGTGGTTGTCCAGTTACTGGGTCAATTGTTGAAGGATCTGGAATGATTCCTTTTTTAATCTCATCTTCAATCTGCTCATCAATCTCAATGATTTCTTGATCAGTTTGACGAAGGATTCTCTTTCTTACATATTCTGTAGAGAAGTACTTGCCAATGAATGGCTCTACCTGCGAAAGAAGTGTTAGTCTACCCTCAGTGAGTTCTTTTTCTTTGAGTTCAGCAAACTGATTATCATATAAGAAATCATATTGAATATGATCTCTCATTACGTCCCAATCTTCTGGGGTAATGATGTTCTTGAGAATCAATTGCGTCTTCAACATGTCGTTGAACATGTTGGAAAAACGCTTTCTAAGACGACCAACAAACTTAGCAAACTTGAGTTCATCTCTCAGAATCTCAGAAGAGCGACCAAGGTTGAAACCACCATCGGCAGCAATTCTAGATTCTGGAACTCCAAGTGCTCTGTAAAGTTTTTTCTGGAAGTATTCGATATCTGAGAGTTCTCCCAGATTCTGACCGCCAGGTAGGGTGGTGATCTCAGTACCGCGACCACCTTCTCTTCTAGGCAACCAGAAGTCTTCCATCATGGACATAAACTTACGGTCATCACGGACTTCACCAGTCTGTGCGTTATAAGCAAGTTTATTTCTGTAGCGAGACATAACCTCTTTGAGGTATTGCTCTGCCTTTACTTTAGGAAGATTACCAACATCAATGTAGAAAATTCTACGCTCAGGTGCTCTACTCAAACGGTAGATAACCAGAGAGTCCTCAATCATTCTAAGTTGATTGAGTGCCTTGATTGCTTTGTGGAGATATGAAAGAACGGTATTCTTGTTTCTATCTACCAGACCAGAAGTACAATATGTAACTGCGTCTTTTGCCAATCTGATTGATTTGGCATTTCCACGACTCATGGCATTCAAACCATAAGTGGCATTTGGAGATGGAGTATATTGAAAATACTCCTCAAACTCCATTCCCTTATTAATATCTTCAGTCTTATTGATTCTAATTAAACCATTATCGGTTTTTCCGTTTGGATTCTTCTTCTCTTGGCGGATATATTTAATTTTAAGAGGATCAATATATCTTAATTCTTTGATTCCCTCTTGAGGTGCCTTAAGGTCGATTACTTTGAGATAATAAAGTCTTCCGTCAACATACCAGTTGCGAAAGATTTCATGCGACTTTCTATCAAAGTCTAAGATTTCTTTGAGATATTTGAATTCTGCTCTTATCTTCTTTTTGAGTGCCTCACTAGCATTTAAGTTTGATAATTCAATTTCTACAGGAGAATCATATAGGTCACTAACGATTGCTTCATTAACAACATCTTCGATGGCACCATCCGCTTCTGGATGAAGTGCCATCTCTCTGTATCTTTTAATTAAATCATGCTCTGTTCGATATACACCTTCAATATCAACATACTGACCATAAAATCCACTGCTGATATAATTATCAACCCCGTCCTGATTAGTTTCAGGAACGGGGGAGACGATTGAAGGTGACTTATTCTGATTACCGTCAATAGAGAAACCAAAAAGTTTGGCCATAATAAGTTAAAACGAGTCTTTTCCTTCTTCTATTTAGTTGATGTCTTCACCACCAGCATTGGCGCCAGTGCCCTTAGCAGCTTCCCACCACTGAACTTGAAGTTCAACGGTGAATTCTTGGATGCCTTGAGCATCATAAGAAAGTTCAATTGGTGATACTTGGGTTGGGAACACATCATAGAAACGATAGGATCTGAGAACAGAACCATCGCGGTCTAACTGATAAACATAAGCATCTGCTTGATAATCTGCTGGGTTAACCAGACCAGTGTTATCAGATACTCTGTTGATGGTGTTCATCCAACGCTCGAATGCGGAGCGGATGGAGAAGTCGGTATCGTTCAGAACGGTAACGGTCCAGGAATCGAAGGTTCTATCACCTGCGATTTTTAGAACACGACCTCTGAAAGGTACTTCGATTTGGGCAATGTTGGAGGCAGGCATGTTTGCCCCCTTGACCAAGAATCTTGACTTCTCAAGAGTAGCAGAATCTGGTTGTGCCAGATCTGGGAATTGAAGAACGACTTCAAAGAGGTTGGCGCGAGCGCCACCACCCGTTAACTTACTCTTGAAGTCGGTAATCTTTCTTAGTGGGGGTGGATTAATTTGTCTTCTAGATGGCATTGGGATTAACCTCTAATTGAATTAAACGGAGCCGATTACTTCTTCAAAAGCAACACCAGTTCTGGTGGCAATGAAGGTAAGACCGATGAAGTTGATCGATCTCGCTGGTTTGATAAAGATGTCAGCAACGAACTCGTTGTTGTCAATAACAGCAGCGGTGTTGTTGGTCTCGTCACAAATAACAACATAATCTTGAATACCTCTCTTGGACTGAACGTCGCGGAGGAATGGTTCAACAATGTTTACAAAGTTAGTTCTTGTAATCTCATCGTTGAACTCGAAGAGGAAGTCCTTCGCAGCAGCAGAGATTGCGTCTTCCAGATAGAGGAACAAACGGCGAACGTTGATTCTATCAAATGCGGATGACTTACCAAATCCAGTCTTATCACCGAAGAGGATGATTCCTGCTCCTGGGGAGAAGATGACTGGGTTGATTCTGTTGGAATACAGAAGATCTCTTTGCTTCTTACCTGGGTTGTATGCCAGTTTGACTGCGTTAAGGATTGCTCCTCTAGAAGTTCCAGCAGGTGAGAACCATGGGAACTGTTCGATATCCGTTCTAGCACAGGTTCCTGCGATGTCGCCGTTCAGTGGGACATAACGGAAAGTATCATTGAAGCGGTCATACATGTACTTATAACCACTATCAAAGATTCCATAAGTTGTGGAAGTTACTGCGGAGTAGAAACTGATTACGTTATTGGTGATATCATCAATATTGTTAACAGTTACACTTCCTACAGTATTATCAGTGATGAATGCGTTTCTGTAAGGTGAAATGAATGCTACCGCATCCTTTCTTGCTTCAGCAACTGCAACACACTTGTTAGCAAGTGCTTGTGCTTGGGACTTAGGATAGTTTGCAGAACCCATGAGAATGAAGTCTACTTCATACTCTTCAGTGTTCTCAAACTTGCCAAGTCCAGTAATGATGTCATCAAGACCAGAGTTTAAAGCACCTGCGGTGGTGTAATCTGTCTTGCCGCCGTAGTTAGTTCCACCAGCAAGAGTTACGGTAACAGTACCAGCACCAGCAAAGTTAACTTTGTCTGCGTCTTGATCCCATCCAGAATCGCTATCAAGTTCGAACGAAGCAGCGCCGTTGTCACTATGTGCGATTGTTGTGATTCCAACAGGAGCAGAACCACCAAAGATGTACTCGGAGTTGGTGTAGAGGTACTTTCTCCAATAAGAAGGTGAACCTACAGAGAACTCAGCATCTTTTGCCTTGGAAAGATTCAGGTGCTTCTCAAGGATAGTACCTGCGTTTCCAGTGATTGTTCCTTTGTCATCAATGACAACAACGTGAACTTCGTCAAATCTACCACCTCTGGCAGTAACGTAATCGGAAGTTCCAGGACGGTTTGCTAACTGGTCCCACTCAAGAGATCCTACTGAAAGTGCGATTGACTGATTTTCAAACCAATCGGTTTCTCCAGTGTATGCTCTGCTTGCGAACGATGATGCTTGTCCGTTGGTGTGGATAGCAACGTTTCCAGTTTGTGGAAGCGCATATACACCGTTTTGAGTGTAGTCAACGTTTGTTCTAGTTCCAGCAAGAGATACGTGCTGAAGAACTTTGACGGAGACCGTACCAGCACCGACTTCGGTGATAGTTCCAGAAAGGTAACCGTCAAGAACTGAAGTTGTACCAGCACCAGCAAGAACTGTTCCAGCGGGAACAGCAGCGGTAAAACCGTATCCAACGGAAACGTTAGTTGTGGTAATACCCGAAAGAATTTGGTCTGCTCTACCATCGATGATGGCAACTTTGAGTCCGTTTGCCCAAGTACCAGGGTTTCTAGCAGCAACAGTTACGTTAGTGATGGTATTCTCATCATAACCAAGTTGCTCATAGTGCTCTGTACTCTTAATCTTGATACTTGAAGCAGCGCCGACGAAAGCATTTTTGAGTTCGGCATCGTCTGCTCTAGAAACTCTCATTACACCACCATATGCGAGATATGATGAAGCAACCATCCAGTTTTCGTAGTGCTTATCGACTGAGTATGGTCTACCGAAAGTGTCTAAGAGATCATCCTCATTTTCGATTAATTGAGGAAGGTCAACAGGTCCCTTGGCGAAAGGAGCAACAAGCGCCCCAACCGAACCAGAGACTGGATCGACTCTTCCAATAGTTAAGTCAACTTCTCTTACTACAATTCCAGGAGATGCTAAATTTAGAGGCATCTGTTGTTCTCCTTGGTGCCAGAATTATCTAAAAATATTTATGGAAAGGGGTATTTTCAGTGGGGAATCGAGCCGTGATGTCTACCAATCGGGATATTCCCATTTATCAAACACTGCGTTAGTCATTTTACTAACAATCATTCTCTTCTTGGTACACTCTTTACATTCATATGAATATGACGATGCTACAGGACCTCTATCTTTTCTAGTCCTGTAAAATCCATCAACTAAATTTTTTGTTTTACCACATATCCTACACTTTCTCTCATAAAGGAGAAGATGACCTAGTTTTAGTTGGTCATCTAAGTTCATCAATAATACTCCCACATATAAGAACGATCACCATACTCATCAGTATGCCATCTATCACCATTATCATCCGTAAATGAACCTGTTATGTCATTGATTCCATCATCCAGGAATCCAAATGGTGCCATATCCTGTTCAATCTGATTTTTCTGTTCTTCGTAGATTCTTTTGCGAATATCATTATCAGTCATTTCCTTGAAGTAGTCTTGTGCTACCAACCAAGCAAAAATAACCAAACACATTGCCAAGTCATCATTACATCCTTCTTCTGCTTCAAAGGAATTATGACGTTGAGCGAACGTAGTCAACTCTGAGATAATTTGGTAGTCGAGTGTAAGAAGTTTAAAATCTTCAATAAGAGTCTTTAAGTTGGAACAACCAAGTTTTTTAACTTGTGCCGTTGTTCTAACTCCCATCTGAGACTTCTTACCAGAAAAACCATGTCCAACTACTTGTCCAGCACGACCTCTCATTGCCGCCATCAGCATATTTTCATATTCTAAGTCGTAGTGAAGAATATTTGCTACCTGTTCTCCAATATCATTAACTTCTACTAGTACCCAAGCATCATTATACTGTTTTGCTGTCTGTTGAATAATATTTGGGAACAACATTGGTTTTATTTCATTGTTCCTATATTTTGCTACAATCTTATAAGGAAATTCTGTGATATCAACAACGATAAATGCAGAGTAATCATTCCCCAGACCACGAGCAACGTCAACAGTAATAAGGTAATTGTGTTCTTTTTGGACCTTTTCGTAGACATCTAATCCAGCATTACTTTGAATAGGATCTTCGTAGATGAGATTCTTAAGGATTGATGGGTTAATTAGTGTATTAACCGATCCTAAGAACTCACATTCAAACTCAACTTTGAACTGCTGCTCCGAAGTGTTGGCGATAGTTTGTTCTTTCCAGACTTCATCTCTACCAGGAACTTCTGACCAATGAACATCCGTTGGAACGTATTCATTTTTTCCTTTCTCCGCATCATGCCACATACGGTAGAAGTGATTCATACCATGTGGCGTAGATACGATAATTACTTTGGTGTTTTTACCAGAAGTAATAGTAGGATAAACAGATGCAAAGAACGAGTCAGCAACGTGATTTGGGACGAACGCGAACTCGTCGAGAAAGAGGATGTTAAATGACATACCTCTGACAGCACTTGCAGACGTAGAAGCTGCCAGTATCTTACTGCCATTCTCCAACTCCATGGATCCTTTGTTCCAAGATAGTATACCCTGTTGCATCCATTTAGGCAAGTTTTCGTATGCAGTTTGTAACCTACTTAGAAGTTCTCTTGCCGTTGCTGCTTTGTTGGCGAGGATACCAATATTAACACTATCGTTAAAAACTGCATAGTGGAGCAAGTAAGATACGACAGTTGTAGATTTGCCTGTCTGACGAGGCATCTTACATATGTTGAATCTATTCTCATGGAAGTTGTTGATTAACTTTTCCTGAAAGTGATAAGGATGAAACTGTGTAAGACCCTCATCAAGAGAAACAATCTTGATATAGTTATTGGCAAAATATACAGGATCTTCTTTACACTTCAAGAATTCGAGGATTTGTTCCTCAGTAAAGTTAATCGGTGTATTTGCTTTTTTTAGATTTGGATTACCAAGATACTGTTCACTCATAAAAAATCACCTATCTAGTTTCTCGCCACTGAATAGTATTCCAAATATCTGTGGTTGTATTAGTATCTAGGTTCTGAACGATAACGGCAAAAATATTACTGTCGTTGGAATCAATATTTTGTGCTATGTAAGACCTTCTAGCACTCGTTGGATTAAATGAAACGGTAGCAGATGCTTGCTGACCTGATGGATTATTAGCAGCAATCAAAGTTGCCTGTCTTAAATCTCCACCAGTTGTTGTAAAGTTGGTTCCTACCGTAACATTATATTCAACTGCTGAGTCATTATCAGCATCTACCCAACTTCCACCAGTAATATTACTGTTGCCAGGCAATCTCCAAATTTCAAGTCTGCAGTTTGTAGCATCACTCAAAACTTCAATGTCAGTTAATCTTACTGTTGTTCTATTTGGGATTCCTTTGAATGTATTCTTACAACGAATTGCCATAACACATTGTCTACCTGTTGCTCCACCAGAAGAAGAGAAAGATATTGGACCATCAAAGGCACCAAACTCAACGCCAGTCTCAACATATCCACCCTCACTCATTACAGTGGAGCAGATTTGTTCCATTGATGTAATGCCTACGGCAGCTCCAGTATTAGCAACCTCACAACGAATTGGAAGAGATGGGAGTGACCAATATGCATGTTCTTCAATGTTGGAATGATTAAATTCGTGAAAATAAATCATCTGTCCACCGATGACAAATCCACAACGAACTCTACCAACACCTAACCACTGAAAGTCTGCTGCAAACAGATGGGTTTTTGTAAAATCTAGTTCAATACCAGAAAGAGTTGTTCCGTCTAACCTATCCAAGTTCCAATCGGATTGATTAATAACCGTATCACTGGTAATTCCTGTGTTATATGATCGTCTTACAACAGAAACAGTTCCGTTTCCCTCCTGTTGAACGAATACTCCGTTTCTATCGTCAAAATATCCAATCTTCTTTGTAGTATTTTCTCTCACATCGGTGAAGTTAAAACTAGTAAGCACAAACTGAGACTTGCCAGGCATGTAGTGGTGATACATTCTGGACTGGTGAATCACCTGATCTGTTGCACCAGTTCCAACAATCAAGGCAATAGATGCTGTATTTGGGTTTACTTGAGTTGTAGATGCTGTACCAACAGTCTTTGTAAGAAGTTCTACCTCTTCACCATAAATGTGAGAATAGTCGGCAAGAGTGAAAGTATCAGATACTCTCATTCTACCAAAAGCATCAGACCCACCACTGGTAGGTCCAGAAGTTATTCCACAGTTTCCAATATTGCCGTATCTATCGGCACACATGAAAACTTCAAAGAGAGTTCTCTCTTGATTGAGATAATCTTGTTGATTTTTATTCCACTGAGCCATTAGTCACTCCAAGATAATCTTTCAGGTCTATACCTTTGTGCGCTTTTAATTTTTGATGATGAATAACTTGCTGGATATATGTTTTGAATAATTGCCCCAGGATATTGATTTAGAAGATGTTCAGCAAGTTCGCTCTTGCTCATCATTGGACCATCAACTTCAAGGCGGTAGATTTTACCTTCCCAAACAATATCAGCAGAGAATGATTCTTCCTGCTGTTGTTCTGGTTGGGAACCACCTATATTAAGAGTTCCGTTGAAATCACCATTAATAGTGATACTTTCTTGTAAAAATTGTTTGAAGGATTTCATTAGTAGTGTCCAAACTTACGATAGGCTTGACCTTTTACACTATCCATTTTTTGTTCTGGTGTACGCATATCTAAAGGTCTTGGCATAATTTTTTTACCTTTTACGGTTCTCATCGGACCAAGTGGTTTTGGTACAATTTGTTCTTGAAACTGCTTAAAAGTTTTCATTAGCATCTCCAGCGTTTACGTGCTTTACAGATTTTTTTCTCTGGGGTCTTAGAGCAATCAATGTTATGCATATCCTTTTGACCTTTAGAGCGAGCACAGAATGACTTGCGTCTCTTTGCTCTCTTACCAGTTGGTTTTTTCTCAGTTACGGCAGTCTGTAACTTTGATCCAGGATTTTCGCGCTTGTAGGCATTAACGGATTTCTGACTCATTCCATCAACACCATCTTTGCGGTTTGACTTCTGCCAGTCTTCGATAAGTTCACCTTCTGGTTCGAAGTGTGCTACCTGAGTGGTTTTCTTAGTAGATGCTTTTTTTACTGGAATAGAATCTCTAATATCATTAATTCTTCTACGAAGATAGTCTGGATCTTGAACTGGTCCTGTCTCACGACCACCATATGGTTTTGAACCAGGCATTCCTTTATCATATTGACCTGCGTATTTTTCAGAAAGTTCTTCTCTCCAGTTTGACTGACCCTCTTTCACACAGTTGGGAACCATTTTCTTTCCCTTCTTCTTCATACCAACTTGCTTATATCCATCCCAGCAGGGATCTTTCTTTTCACCGAGAATCTCACTACCGATACCCTTTGATGGTTGAAGTGGTTGTGGTTCAATGATATTAACAGTTTCAACATCATTTGGATAAAACTCATCTCTCCAGTTGGAGAACTCATAACCTTCTTTCCTGGTCTTATTTCCCCAGTTAGCAGCACCAACTTTACGACACTTGACTAATGCTCCAGAAGCATAAGCACTTGGCCAAATCTTGTAACGTGACTTGACCTTTTTATAGCAAGCATCTTTTTTACCTTCTTGAATAGATACCTCTTCAGTACCAGTCCAATTTGGTATAGTTAAAGGGTTTTTTGGTTTAGATGGTTGAATTTTATCCAACTTCTTTTGACCCTTTTCAAGTTTGAGTAAAACTTCTGGCGTATTTGCTTTTCTTATAATTTCTTTTTCTTTTGGACTGTGATCAATAATATCACCTTCCTTATAGTCTACACGTTCGACCAGTTGACCTTCTAGTTCAAAAGATTGTTTATCTAAACCTCTTGCTCCAGCACCAAAAGGTTTGTTGTTAAGGTGAAGTTCATTTCTTCCACGTTCAATTGCCTTATTAACTTTTTTTGTTAAAAATCTCTTGGCAAGGTAAGGAGCAGCAGCAAGAGCAGTGAGACCAGCAGCAACAGCAACTGGAGCAAGCTCATCAAGTTGCTGTAATTCTGCTCTCCAATTAGAATATGATGCTGTTACAATTTTTGCTTTACCTTTTCTATTAGAGTTTGGATCTTCTTTACGCTTCTTAGCAGTCCTTCTCTTCTTTTCTTTTGTAGACATTGCTGCCGCATCATCAGCATCACGGCAGAATGGCTTTGTTTTCTGACCAGGTTGTTTGGCACAAGGTTTACCCTTATATTTTCCTGATACTTGAACCCATCCACCACCTTTAAACCAGTCACGGAGTGAATAATCTTTATCCTTGGCAGACTTACCATCGCGTCTACCTTCGCTCATATAACTAGCAGCAGCGTCGGTATTATGTTCGGTGTCAGTAATTTTTGCCTGAACCCAAGCGGGAAGATCCTCACACTCAGATTTTTTCGCAAGAACCTTAGCAAGTTTTTTCAAGTTGTCCATGGACTTCTTGACTTGCTTTCTTGCCATTACGACTTCATGGTCGCAACCTTCTTTTTTCTCTTCGGTCATTTTCTTTCTTCCCTTACAATGTGCTCTTTGAGAGAACCCTTTTGGATTGTCGCAATCGATTGACCTTTTATATTTTGCGCTCCAACCTTCCGATACTCCTCCGCCATCAGAGCCCCCATTAGAGTCCCCGCTCCCACTTCCATTGCCATTTGAACCATTTCCATTCCCATTCTTTTTACCCTCAGTGTCTTCTTTTTCTTCTTCTTTACGAAGCCAACCGCCACTACCTACATAATATCCCATAGGAATTTTCTTACACTTCTTTGAAGCGTAACAATAATAATATCCCCTTTTACAGGATTTCTTCGCCATTATTTGGGAGTATCTTCTGTATTATTTAGAAAACCTTGTTTGAGTAGTTTTGATAACTCACTTGTAGATCCAACAAACAAAGCATTATTTGTGACGTTGCTTGGACCTTTCTTGGTATTATCTTCTTCTAAATCTTTTAATTTCTTTTGAAGGTCTGCTAACTTATCAGTAGTATCAGCAACACTCTTGATAAGTTGACCAGCAACTTCATATGCTCTAGGACTTGCGCTTTCACCCGCAAGTTCCATAATACCGTTGATTGCTTCCTGACCCTTTTCTATAAGAGAATATAAATTAGCACGTGTATATTCATAATCTTTCTTTATATCATTTTTCTCCTCCTTGGGGGGAGCAGGTTTCATTGGTTTTGATTCAACAATGCTACTTTCAATATCAAGTGCGTTGTCAATGGACTCATAATTATTACTCATGGTTATTAAATGTCAGTTTGGCGAACTTGGCTATAGGTCTTACCATCGTTAAAGAATTCCCAATTCTCACTAAACCCAAAATCATCTCCAGGTTGTAGCAACTTATGATCCGCTTCGTTAATTACATTATCATCGTTTCTGTCAATTTTTGATGTTGGTGTAACTGTATATCGCATTTCGCGCTTGGCAGTTTTAGTATCTGTACTTGTGTACATATCAACTTGAACCTTACGAATAAGTCCATCACTACTGTCTGCGATATTACCAAACAGATATGTTTTAGCAGTAAACTGTAATGTATGAATCAGTGCTCTTCTTGTATCAAAATTTCCTTCATAATCATCTTGGAAATTAACAGACTCAAGAATAATAGGAATATCTCTTTTTTCGCCAATAGAATCAACCAGATCAATAGTCAAATTGAAATGTGGTTGAAAGTATGGAAGAATTTGCTCTAATATCTGAAGTGAATCATCATTCAACTTTGACAGAATATTTAATTCAAATCCGATGTTATATGGAACAGGCATGAATACTTTCTTTACCTTGCTTCCATCATCACAAGTCTTGAATGTCTGAACAAGACTAGACTTTCTGCTAGGGTCATAATTAATCGATGTCATTTCAAATGACATTCTTGGCATTGTGATTTGAATTGGTTTATTCAAATCTGATTGCTGGTCAAGTCTCGCTAAAAACTTTTGACTGGGACCGTATGCCAAAGGAACTTTCATATCACTAATATCATTCCCGTTACCATCCTGGTGGCGGATATGAATATCATTGAACAGCGTTCCAAACGCTATAATCGTTTTCCTAACGATTTCGTGGTAATAATAATTTCCTAACATTAAAATGTCCCAAATGGATTGGACTCAGTGAAATCTAAGAGATTATCCCCAAGAGTTTCAAATTCATCATTCTCGGTATATTTATCATAAGTATCATCTTGTACATAGTTATTAGTGACATACTGAGCACCAGATGTCTCACCAATAATAATTTCTCCTGGGAAGAACTTGCCATCTGGAGCAGTCTTGGAAGTTCCAACATTGGAAACTTTGAGGACCAAGGTATCAACATCCCACTCTTTAACTCTTGCTCTGATAAAGGATCTAGAACCAGTAACAACTTCATTAAACTGGAATGTTCCGATACCAACAATTGCTTCTGGGTCGGAAATAGTAACTGTAGGTGCTTGACTGTATCCACCACCAGCAGTCTCAAGAAGAATTGCCTTGACTACATTTGTAGTACCATCAATACCAATAGAAGCAATGCCAACAGCAGTTTTGGCAACTCCACTATTTGGTGGACCAGAAATTGTAACCGTTGGTGCGGTTCCGTATCCAACACCAGTATCAGTAACAAGAATTCTAATTACACCCTGACCTGTAGTAATCAGTTGTGCTGTAGCAGCAGCACCTACACCACCACCTCCAGTAATTGTAACTGTTGGAGTAGATGTATATCCAGAACCAGCATTAGTGATGAGAATCTTTTCGAGAGATGTGACGCCACCCTTTGTAGTGATAACACCTACAGCAGTTGCGTTATCACCAACATTTCCTGTTGGTGATGATGTAATTCCAATTTTAGGAACGGAAGTAAATCCATAACCATCTTTATTCAAGAAAATTTCTCTAATGTAACCACTAGTTTCAGTTCCTTGAATAATGGCAGATGCTATTGCTGTTCTACCTGCACCAATCATATTGATTGTAGTAATATATCCTTCGTCTTGAACTTGAGTATCAATTTCGTTAATAGAAGTATCGATAACTTCATCTTCATATTCAAAGAGTTCACACTTAAGCATGAAAACATAGTTTTTACCTAACTGGTAAAATGGGTCTTCATGCTCAACAAATTTTACTTCGAATAATCTTTGTCCGAGTGGGAAATATATAAGATCACCTTCTCTTGGTCTAGTTGATGTTGGGAGTTCGCTATCATCAGTTCCATCATCTTGACCTGCCATGAATGGTGCAATAAAATCCTCAAATCTCTCTTTGGAGATTGTGAGCATAAGTTCATCTCTTACACTTACGCCAAACTTTGTAAGGATATCTCCAGCTCCAGAGTATCCATCATAATTATTAACGTATGCCTCAATAGAAAAATTATCATCAAATCTTGATGATTGTACTTCTTCAATGATTGTTTTTCTATTAACAAACTTTCTTGGAATATATGTTACTTCAACACCATGAAATTGTAGGTGCTCATTTATTAGATCTTGGACTAATCTCTGTTCAGAGGCAGTCCCTTGTAAAAAGAAAGGATTAAGTGCCATTATCCAATAAAGTCGAGGGGTGGTAATTCAAACTCTGACATCATTCTTGACCTGATGTCTGCGAGTTCTGATTCTGCCTGTTGGAGAATCTCTCCACCATTCAGTTCAATACCACCAGGAAGTTTGACTCCTTTGAATTTGCTGAGATTTCTTCCCCACTGTCTCTTGATGAGAGCAGTAAGGTATAACTTCATAAAACTATCATTATAAATCTGAGTAAATGTTGCGGGGTCAAGTGCTCTATAACATTCGATAACAATAAACTCATCCTTTGGTTGTGAACCCCAATCAATATCCAGATATAATCTATCTTGTCTCTTATTAAATCTAATCTGCTTATCAGTAGTCAATAAGTGGTCGATATCCTCAAGATATGATTTTGTCATTGAATACTGAAGAAGTTCAACTGAATTGAAATAGTAGAGATCGTTCAAAAACAGTTGATATTTGATACTAAACATTCCACCTGAAATAGAACTTGTATCAAACTTAAATACTTTTTCGATACCAATTACAGAATCTGGGACCTGAATGTAATTAGATGTTTCATACCAGTTAAACGTATTTCCAACAGTATCGGTTGCTGTTGTATTTACAATACCGGTACCAGAAGTTCCTTGTGCTTTTCCTCTATCTACATCATCTTGTGTGATTTTATATTTGAGGTACATTTTTTCAACACCGTCGAAATGACGTTCGTTGAAATATTGTATGGCGTCATCAACTAGATCATCAATTTGGTCATCATCCACGTTGATTTCCAACACTGGAGCACCAAGTTGACGTAAGCAATAATCAATCAGTCCTTGTCTAGTTGATGGTTTTGCCATATTACTTTGTCTCTAATTGTGCCTTAAGATTGGCGTTTTCTTCTAGCAAAGCATCTAATTGTTCTTTGTAATCTTGAGACAGAGTTGCTAACTTTGCCTCAAGAAGAACGTTTTGATTTGATGCTGTTGCTAATTTAGAATTATAAATTTTAATCAGGACATTCACGTCCACTTCAGATTGGTTTTCCATTTAATATCAGAAAGTGCCCCCATCCAGAGTTGAAGTCCAATGGGGTTTGTTAGTATATATGTCGGTAATTGTATTGGGAACTGAAGCAAGATTACTGATTGCTCCACCAACACCCTCTCTTCTGAGATTAGTTCCAGTAATGAATGTTCCTTCAATTCCAATCAGACTTACTTGTGTTGATCCAGAAACTCCTGTCTCAACAACACCATAAGCGCCAGTTGTATCTTGTCTGATGATATCACCAGCAGATGCTGTAATTGCTACACTGAGGTCAAATGTTTTCTTTGTGATAGCAGTCAAGATTTGCTTAGAAGCAATAACTGGAGATGCTACCGCATTGGTAGATCTTTGAAGACCAGTATCATCAAAGTATACGACACCACCAGTAGCATAATCGCCAGACTGATAATAGATACCTTTGATATCAAGGAAACCTTTGGTTCCAGTAACAACGCTATTAGCAATAGAAGCATCAGGAACATAAGTCCATCTTCTGCTGTCGTCTGCGTGAGTTCCGTGATTGTCGGCGTCAGCAGCACTATTGGCGATGGAACTGTCGTCCATACCAAAGAAACCAGTCTTGTTGTTTGAAGTTCCCGAACTGGTATTAAATGCGAAAGAAATACCTCTGTCGGTATTGCTGTCGTATCCGTGGGTAATTGTTACTTGTGCTGTAGTAGAAATACCAGCAGTCGTGGCATTGTTAAACGTAATCGTTTTAGTTCCAGTATTGTAAGAACTAATTACGGTGTTAGCAGCAACTCCAGTACCAGAAAGTGCGTCACCAGTATTAATACCAACGACGGAATCCAGAGTCAGAGATGTGACGCCAGATAGGGCGTCTGCCATTACGGTTCTAACGCTGGTTACGTCACCAATGTGGAAGATTGGGTCATTTAAAGTCTTAGAAGTTGAGTTGATAGTTGTAGTTGTACCATCAACCTGAAGGTTACCTTTAACAATTACAGTACCTTCGTTGCTCAGACCATCTGGATATGGATCCAGATACATGATGTCTGATGTATTTGGAAGAGTTGAAATAATGTTGTTTTCAATCTTGATATCGCCAAGTTGCGAAGCACCATCAACAATATAGTCTCCACCAACATTCAGATTCTTTTCAATACCAACACCACCTTCAACAATCAGAGCACCTTCATCTTTGGTGAGAGATTGTGTTGTGACATTGATACGAAGGTCAGCACCAGTATAATTTAACTGATCTGTACCATTCTCATCATATTCAAACTTAGCATCCTTATCGTCACCGAATGACAGAAATGTATCGTCTGGAATGTGAACCTCACCGGCACCATGGGGGTCCAACATAATGTCCCCATCAGTGTCAGTTGATGAAATTACATTTCCATCAATTCTAAGATTATCTACGTTCCACTGATCAACCTTTAGAGATTCAGCACCTGAAAGACCGCTATTTGTTGCTGGAGCAAGAACCGCAACAACACCTCTATCTTGGTTTCTAGTGTTGGCGTTTGCCAGTCCCGCAATAGCACCAGCGGCGTGCTCCATCATGGAGGTGTAGAAGTAACCACCGACTGGATTGGCGTTAGTTCCGTCATCACCAAGGAAGATTCTATCCTTGTATTGATTAGTTCCGCCGTAACTACCAATACCAGTTACGTAACCGTATTCGCCCCATTGTAATGAAGATGGTTTACTAGTACCCGAGGATCTTTTGATCCTGATAATACTTGCCATGTCAGAAATTTCCTCCGTTGATGTCTAAATTCTGTGTTGCGCCTGGTGTAAGAGTCAACGTTGCTTCCCACTTTTGGATAGAACTGTTATAAACAAGAACCATTCCATTCTGTAAGTTGGAGGCACTAACATCGCTAAGTTCAGCCAAGGATAATCCCTGAGCACCAGCAAGAGAAGATATAACCTTTACTGCGGGTGTTTGCCCTACCCTGACTTTAATATCAGCCATTTACTATAGATTTTCAGGATCTAGGAATTATTTATATTCCTTTAAGTCCCAATCCAGACACTACTTCTTGTTGTTTGAGGAAAAGTTTGGCATAAGACTTGGCAATATTTCTTACTAGAGAAATATCATCTATGGCATCAATATCATTGGAAATCTTTTGATAAGAGAATTGCTTGGTCAGCTCATCTAGAGTAATTTCATTTGGGTCCATTAGTAAGCTCCTTGAGTAAAGATTTTATCTCTTCAATATCCTTCCTAAGTATATCCAGTTCTTCCCGTTCTGTCTGCCTCTTCTGTTTCATTTTCATGTAGTGACTATAACCGGCACTATCGGTATTAACGATAGCACCAGTTTTACGGTCTCGGTAGAGATTATTTTCTCCCTCTACCCTAATCAAATCTTCTTCCATTATGCTAATGCGATTGCTCTGAAATCTCTCAGTTTAACAGGTTTAGATTCATTTGATGTGCTCATAACTACCTTAATCGCAAATGCCGTAAATTGCTCAAGATTATCAGCACTGAACTGATACTCTGAATAAGAGTTAGGATCATTTTGATTAGCTGGTACAAACGCATCTGCTCTACCACTGTTCTTGTCTGGATCTTTGACTCTATCACCGAATCCATCACCATCAGTGTCAAGAAGATTATCGTATCCTGGGAATGGAACGAACTTCTGATCGACTTCTGTAGAATCTGCCTTGAATAGTTGATAGAAGACTCTGAAATCAGCATCTTCTTGTCTGTTCGCAGCAATGATAACTTTGAGACTTGTTGCTGGTTGTGCTAGAGAAACTGCCTTAGTTACAAATACCGCACCATGTGGATCACCAATAATTTCATTGGTTCTATGGTCGTCAACATAATTGCTAACAGGGTTATTTGCCTTGTTTCTACCAAGAATGAACGTTGCGTTAGCAGCATCCATCATTGGGGACAGATCTTCATTTTCAGTCGCAAAGTCAACTCTTAAGGTGAGTGACTTTTTACTTGGTAATGTTGTCAATCTTGCTTCTTCATTTACTTTGGAAGCAACCATTCTTGGAGTATTAAACTGTGTTGGTTTGTTGAGAGTAACAGATTCATATCCTTGATCGAGGAATGAAACTTCACTGCCACCAGCACTTGTTCCAGAAATAGTTCTTACATTACAGGTAATCTTGGTACCAAGACCTGGTGTAATAACATTAAATTGTGGAATCATGCTGCTAAACTGACAGTTCTGAGAAATACCAACGGTATCTCCACCAAATCCTTTTTCAGTTCTGAATGAAAGTTGATTTGCTCCACTGTCTCTAATGGTAGGTGATTCCAAACTTCTGTCAAACTCAAGGTAGTAGAAGTCAATATCAGATTCATCAAGAGTATATGATGTTGATGGGACATCATGAGTTGTGTTGATTCTGGTAAGAGAAACACCATTAACTTCATATGGTTGAATATTGGAATCAATTCCATGCTCAACCTTAATAGTTCCATCGATACTTCTATTGGAGATTGTCAAAGTACCAGCAGGAGCACTGGTAGAACTGACATTGGTATAACGAATAATTTCATTATTCAGAAGAGCGTAACCTCTAGAAGTCGTGATACCTTCAAATGTAGTGAAGACCGTAGTGTCAGCAACAGAAACATTTGTATCAGTCAGACCAAATGTAGTGGTGAGTTGTGTCTTCTTAGTATCTGGTTGAATGTCTTCAATCTTGACTTTGTTATTACCACCGTGGTGGGCGTGAACAAACTGCTTGACACGGAATACATTTCCAGAATACTTATTATCAACGATGCTTGATGTGCCATTTACGGTAACATTGGTTCCAGCAGATGTTCTGGTTCCATTGGTAGCAATCGTATA
>Ga0255760_10000403_pt1 | contig 42707 bp, 47 predicted proteins | sample 071ome_25_FD_179960 | JGI IMG/M metagenome (GOLD analysis project Ga0255760, IMG submission 179960) | Coastal salt marsh microbial communities from the Groves Creek Marsh, Skidaway Island, Georgia - 071410BT metaG (version 2) | ecosystem: Environmental > Aquatic > Marine > Intertidal zone >...
CAGATTTCTGTCAATCCGGCCCCGGTCACTGGCCTCAAGTGCCTCATCATCACGACCCGCACCCTCTTCGTTGACCACAACAACCACACGATTGTCTTCAACCCGCGTTTCAACTTTGCCTTCGGCAAGCTCTCTCGCCAGACGCTGCTCCACAATTTCCAGCGCATTAGCCGCCTCCTCCGAGCGTTCCTGCGTGGTTTGTGGTGAAGCATCTCTGGGAAGCGTTTCGACCCGCTCTTCCTCGATGAGGTCAAAAACCTGTGGCTCCACCCGGGCCGAGCGAAACTGGTTGACCACCATATTATCGGCTGTCGCTTCCTGATAGGTTTCCACTTCGGTCTGCACACCGAAGGTCGAGCGCATCTGTTCCTGAATGACCTGATACTTTTGCGTGGTGAAAGACGCAATGGAAAGCAAAATCACAAAGAAAGCCATCAGCAGGATGGCCATATCGGAAAAAGTCCCCAGATAGAGCGGCGCAACCGGGGTGCAGTTCGGACAGTCCGGCGGCGGCGTTCGGGGAGCTTGCTGCTTTTTAGCGGAAGCCATTCATCTATCCATCAGAAAAAATCAGACAGTTTAATTTCGATTCTGCGGTTCCGGGCCCGCCCCTCAGCCGTTTCGTTGGATGCGATCGGCACAGAGTCAGCAAAGCCGACGATAAAAATGTCGAGTGACTCAAGGGACGGAATTGCCAGCAGCTGGCCGGCTACCGAGCTTGCGCGGGCGGCAGACAAATCCCAGTTAGAATTGAACGTGTCATTAAACACAACCGGCTGGTTATCAGAATGTCCCTCTACCCGGATTCGCTGCGCCACTGCGTCGATCGCGGCACCGACCTCGTTGATCAGCCGCTCAAATTCGGGAGTCAACTCGGCGCTCCCTGATCGGAAGGCACCCTGACTGGCGAGCCTGATTACAAGCTCATCCTCTTCGCGCTCGACTGCCAGAAGCCCCAGCCGGGCCTGAGCCTGAAGCCGTGAGCGCACTTGTTCAAACCTTTCATCAAGTATCCGGTCCAGGTTCTGCTCAACACCGGCGGCGCTGTTCGACACGGCAAAGACGTTAATTTCCCTGACTATCTCCGACTGGACCTGAGCCAGTTTCTCCACAATGTTGATGGTCTCCTGTCGCACGATACCGTCACGCTGATTGAGCGCACCCCGGCCGTCTCCCGGGGAACCGGCCGCGGTATTCACTTCAACCACCAGAGATTCGTCCTCAATGAGAACTTCCACTTCACCTCTTTCAATTTCTGACTCCAGGACCGCCCTGATGATTTCGAACTCCCTTTCGATGTCATAGCGGTCTTCAAAATTCTCGGTATTCCTCAGCAGGAAAACCGCATCCGAGTTTATGGCTTCCTGACGTAAGGCGTCAGAAAGGTCTGCGCGGGAATCTGCAGGCGAAAATGTGTCAATAATGAGGGACCGTGCAGACGGTGGACGGATTTCGAGATTGATTGTGGTCACGCCGAACGCGTAGCGCATGGCGCCGCTCAGTTTCTGAAAATTCTGGGGAGTGAATTGCACCTGGGACAACAGCAGCACAAAAAAGGCCATGAGCAGGATGGCCATGTCTGAGAAAGTCGCCATCCACAGAGGCACGCCCACAGGACACGGCTCACATTCTTCGCTGCTCTCCTCCCGCGGAACAGCGGCAACTACAGATTCCTCATTTGCGGACTCCGTGCTGCCGGAAGCTGGCTCATTGGTTAGGACGCCGGAAGTCATCGTGAAGAATTACGTTGCAGGGCGTATCTTCGGCGCCAGGTAGGCACTGAGCTGATCTTCGAGTACTCGGGGGTTACCGCCTGCCTGAATAAACTCGATACCTTCAATAATCATGGTCCTGTTCAGAGATTCCAGATCAGACAGCACCGCCAGTTTGTTGGAGATTGGCAGAAACAGCGCATTAGCCAGAAACGCTCCGTAAAACGTGGTCAGTACGGCGGTGGCCATGTTCTTTCCGAGAGAAGCAACGTCCGCCATATTCGACAGCAATCCGACCAGACCGACCAGGGTGCCGATCATGCCCATCGCCGGAGCCACCTCGCCCATGTAGGCAACCACCGAGACGGAGTGTTTGTGTCTGAGCTTCATGGCGGTCAGATCACCCGACAGAGTCTGACGCATGATTTCGGGTTTGGCGCCGTCAATCAGCATCCGGATGCCGTTTCCCATGAATTCATTTTTGATCTCCTGGGATTCCAGCGCAATCAGCCCGTCTTTACGGGCGATAGTCGCCAGCTCTACCAGCTTCTGGATGATCTCGGTGGGATCCTCAACCTTATCGATAAAGCACTGTTTGAGCACAGCCGGCAGGGCTTTCAGTTCGGAGAGCGAAGACTTGAGAAAAGTCGCCATGATCAGGCCACCGAACACGATAAATACGCCGGTCGGGTCAAAGTATGACCCCAGCCAGCTCATACCGGGATTGGCGCTGATCTGCAGCTGTATCGCGGTGACGATAATCAGAATCCCGCCAATGACTCCAATGACTGAGCTGATATTCATACCGTGCTAGCGCCCCGCTTTGCTGCCTGAGACAGGCGTTTGTAAAAGCTGCGCATTTGCCGATTCTGGCGCAGCAGATGACTCTCGCTTCAGCTTAACCAGAAATACCACCAGACAGGCTGCCAGCAGCAGGCCGGCGAACAGTGTAGTCAGCTCAATACCCAGCGCGGCAGCATAGCGCGGCCCGAACGCGAGAAAAGCAACCAGGCCCAGAATGAAAGATCCGAGTCTTCTGATTCGTTGACAGATTTGGCAGTCGGCGCCCATGTGTGTTCCCTGATTGAGAATCTGACATCACTATGCCAGTCTCGCCCTCTCCTATCCAGACCCCTAGTCAGGCCTCGACGCTCAAATTTGCACCCAGAACCGCTCTGGCCGACCGTTTCGCTTTGGCAGATCGCGACGGGAGCGCTTTCTGTTTAAAGCTCGCACAAGGCGACCCATCGACTTCCAACACTTCCAGCGACGGCATCCGCCTGGATTTGAAATTCATCGCCCGACACCCGTAAGGCATTTTGACCTGCCACGTAATATAGAAGTAACCGCACTGATTACAACTTGGGTGACTTCGTGGCGCAGGGTTACCGCCCTCGTGCTGTGTCTCTGCTGGTTTCATGTCGACTCGTTGTCATCCTGTCAGGTCGAACGTTAGGCTAAGACCCCGAAGAAGCGCTGACCGAAACTGCGGCGCACGCTCTCTTGAAAAAAAATACCGGTTGGCTCTCATCTGCATGAGAGACTGTGCTCTGACCCACCACTCCAACCGGTTCCCTCACACTCTGTCAGGGTCTATTTTTTATACATATTCTCCATCGCTTTAAATTGGCCTTCAAGGTAGTCGCCAGTCGATTTGCTTCTCTGGACGATAGATTCCATCGCTGCAAACTGTTTGATGTAGCGCTCGTACGCCTTGGTCATGCGGGCTTCCAGCTCAGCCAGTGCTTCCTGCTGAGACTCGAGCGTATTGGTGGCATTCGTGGTGCGGTTGACCAGCAGACCATCGCTTTCTATCAGATCCAACAGCGCTGATCGCGATTCCAGTGCCAGGCCCTTGGCAGATCCGTCATAGCGACTCTGCCCGTCGGTGTTGCCGGTCAACATGGTACGCACGTTAGCCAGGTTATTGTTCACCGCGTTGGTGTAAGTGGTTTCGTTGATCTCGATGCTGCCATCCAGCTGAAAGGACAACCCCAGATCTCGGAACGACGACATCGCACCGGAAGCCGTAGCCGACTGACGGTCAACCAGACTTTTCACCTGCTTGCGCAGCAGGCTGACGAAGGAGGAATCATTGGCAAGCGCCCCGCCCATGTCAGAGTCCGCGTTGTCCGGATCCTCCATTTCTGCCAGAACCGTATTGAAATCGTTGACCGAAGCGATGACTTCATCCAGAGAGCTGCGCAAACTGGACAAGTCCTCGGTGACCTCGATGGTGGTCGCAGCTGTACTTTTCAGTACGAGTTTCGTGCCGGGAATGACATCGCTGATGCTGTTACTGGCCCGATTAATGGAATCGATACCGTTGACCGAAAGAATGGCATTTTGCGCAGAAGACAGTTGATTGTCTGCAGCCGAGAATCCGAGATCCGGTGTTGAGCTCATGGTGAATTGATTTTCCAGCCCGGTCTCACCGCTGACGGAAATAAACCAGGCATCTTCAACACCCTGTGTTGTGGCAATGGAAAGCAGACTGTCGGCATCACTGCTCGCGGCAAGGTCAGTGACGCCGCCACCAGCTGTGGTGGAGGTAAATGTGACGACGGCGCCATTTGCGCCTTCTGTTGTCCAGCCTGACAGCGTTCCGGAACTGGTAAATTTACTGGAGGAATTAGCACCCGCCCCCACTGAAAGATTGGCGAAGCCTGCGGCAACCTCCGCAGCGGTCATCGCTTCAGTCGCAGTGATACTGATTCCTGCCAGAGTGAAAGTCTGTCCGGCTGTCATGTCGGAAAAACTGACCTGAGCATTCTCGGTGACTGCAGCGCTCTTGTTGATTAAGGTGGCGGAGATGCCGATGTTTGCAGTGTTGATGGCATCGACCACACCCGCGGGGGTGGTATCCGTCACGCTGACAGAGGTATTAACCCCCGGCGCCGGCCCCTGGTTGAACACCACATCAAAACCCGTGCCGCCATTTAAAGATTGCGAGGAGGAACTGAAGCTATTTGAAATGATCCGGGTAGGTGCTGCCAGCTGAGACGCCTGCACTGCATAACTGCCCGCCACACCGGCCGTGCCCACAACAGCGGTGGCCGCAACCGCAGCAGAGTCAGAAGAGCTCGCTGAAAAACTGGTTAACGAGCTGGAATCCTCAAGGCGGGCAAGCGCGGTGCTGATCCGGGAAATACCCGATTTCAGAATGCCCAGCGCAGAGATTCGGGTTTCACTGTCAGTGATTTTGCTCTTGGTTGATTCGATCTTAGGGCTTAATTCAGCTTCAGACAGCGAAGTCGCCAGTTCCTGTATATCGACACCGGAGCCGACATTCAGTGCAGTGGTTATCTTCGAACCCTGGCTGTTTGTTTGATCGATAGTTGCCATGTTGTCGCCTGATACGGCTCAGCCGCCTTCTGTTTTGTTCGTTTACGATAAAGAGCCGGTTGATCAGATATAGTCAAACAGGCTCAGCTGGGACACCTTGGCGAAAGTGCTCTGCGCGGCTTCCAGCGCCAGCATGTTCGCCGACAGCTTGGTAATGGCTTCTGAGTAATTGGTGTCAACTTTCTTGGACAACAAATCTTTGTACAGCAGCGTCTTTTCTTCGAGGATATCGAGCCGGTTGGTGATCCGGTTCTGCGAAATTCCCAGCTCTACCTGTTTTCTGCCCAACTTGCTGGAGAAACCCTCGGCCTCTGTCATGGCCCTGGAAATGTCTGTCTGATTGTTGCTGTTGAGCGCCGACACGAAATCATCAATCATGTCGAAGGCGGTGATCACGCTGGTGGAGCCATCGCTGCTGGTGCGTGAGACATTGCCCAGGATGTCCGACCCGACACTGTTAATCCGAATCTTTTCTCCGCCACCAATATCGAGATGAACGGCAGTCTGATCACCCGCATAGCTGACTTCACCACCCGGGCTTAACTCGAATGGCGTGCTTTGGCTGGCACCACCGGCAAAAAAGTAATTGCCATTCTCATCCTGGCTGTTGGCATAGGAAAGCAGTTGGTCTTTGTATTGGGCGACTTCTATCGCAATCATCTGTCTGTCTTCAGCAGAGTACGTGTCGCTTGAGGCCGTAATGCTCAGCTCGCGGATACGATCGGAAATTTTCTGCATCGCAGACACCAGACTCTCCTCCTGGCGAAGGCGGCTGTCGGCACCCTGTAAAGTGGATTTGTGATCGTTCTGCTCCTGAATCACTGAATTCAGGCGTAGACCGGCCATCGCAGCTTCAGCGTCCATAGTGGCCGTCGGCGCTTTTTTGCCGGAAGCCAGCTGTGTCTGAAGATTGGCGATTTCATTTTGCTGCTCAGCGAGGCGCTGGTTGAGCGTACTGAAATACAGATTCGTGGATATTCGCATGTTTCACCTATTACCCAGTCTAGACTCCGAGGCGCAGCAGCTGCTCGAAGACATCATTAGCGGTCTGCATGGCTTTCGCGGTGGCGAGGTAAGCCTGCTGAAGACGAATCAGCTCGGCCGCCTCTTCGTCAAGATTGACCCCGGAAATTTTGTCCTTAGCGGACATGGCGTTGTCGTAAACCGCCTGCTTCGCTTCCGATGACATTTTCGAGAGATCGTTGAAGGTCGATACTTTGCCGACTTCACTGATATAAAAGTTTCGCAGTGTCTTGCCGCTGAAAATCGCTTCATTGCTGATCGCGGCCAGGCTGAGGGCGTTGGTGTTGTCACCGATGCCATCCGTGTTTGCAGAGATTGAAAAACTGTCGAGTGCCGCAGGCGCCCGATCAAAACTGACTTTGACATCACCAACAACAATGCCTGAGTCCAGATCAAAGCCCGAGTAGTCGGTGGTGATTCCGCCCTGTGTAATGGAGTACTCCGTTGCGCTGGAAAAGCTGATGGTAAACGCACTTTCCAGGCTGCCGTTCCAGGTCGCATCCTCACCAAAAGACAGTGATGCCTGAACCCCTGACGAGTTGGAAGCTGCCGCGCTGATTTTCAACCGACCGGCAGCGGCAATCTGATCGCTGCTGGTCAGCGCCAGTGACAGATTTTCTGCATAGTTCGCATCGGCCCCGAGACTGAACAGATCACCGCCGATTGTCCCCTGTGGGGTTAACCCCTGCCCATGCTGTTCGTTAACCCGAGTAGCAAAGTTATAGGCCAGGCCGTTCAGGCTGGTGACCAATGGATCAATCACGCTGGATTTGGCGGAAAGCAGACCGCCAATAGAGCCACCGGTCACAGAAGTGATTTCGGAATTGGCGCCGCTGACATCGTACATGACGCGCTGCATGTTCTTGCTGCCGCTGACCGGCTCCACGCTGAGATTCTTTACCTGTATGTTGTCGACAAGTTCAACGCCCTCGTTGGGAATCGCCAGATTGACCGAAGCCAGTCCGCTGTCGTTAAAGCTGACGTTGATCTTCGCCAGACCCGACATTTTCATCAGCACCAGATCCCTTTGATCCAGCAAGGAGGGAGGCTGATTGTTTCCTGAAAACGCGGCTAACTCTTCGTTGATGACGGCCAGCTGCGATGACAACCCGTTGAGCTGGTTGATGCGGTGCTCAACCTCAGCGTTGTTCTCGGCAGCAAGATCCTGCAGTTCAGAGGCGACCGCATTGACCCTGGATGCCAGAAAGCCTGAATTGGAAAGAAAAGTCTGACGACTCGCATCAGAAGAAGGGTCTGCAGCAAGCTGCTTGGATGAGCTGAAAAACTGATCGAAGGCTGTGGTCAGACTGCTGGATTCAGAGCCCACAAGATTCAGCACGCGACCGGCATAGTTAATACCGGGTTGCTCAAAGGCGAGCGAGGCGTTGGCACTTCTCAAGCCGTTTTCGGCAAACGCATCGTGGGAACGACTAAGCACGGAAGTCGATTCTCCCGGCGCGGTGATGCTGATCTTCTGACGGGAGTAACCTTCCGTATTCAGATTCGAAATATTCGTCTGGACTGCAGTCAGGGCGCGCTTATAGGACTGCGTAGCAGCCACGCTGACGGACAATAGATCGTTCATGACTAAGCCTCGATGTCCTGGTTCTCATCGGGTAGCGAACTGCTTACAAAATCCGCAACGCCGAGAGACTTTCGCTGAGCAAGAAAATGGCCCAGCTCTGAGTAAAACATGTCCTGATAGAAATCAGAGGAGTTACTGGAGAACAGATCGCTTTTCAGGGGCTCACTCGCTTTCTGCATTGACGAGGTCACGAGCCGGAGAAATTCCGCTTCAAATTCTGCGGCGATCTTCTCTCCTGCTTCTGCGCGCTCTGAAGCGGTTCCATTCGAGCTCTTTTTCAGAGCTGACATGGAAGCAAAGTCATAGGCGCTCTGCACGGTTGAGGTATCAACAGCCATTACAACACCACCAGTTCCGCTTTGAGACTGCCTGAGCGCTTGAGCGCCTCAAGAATGGCAATCAGTGCGGACGGCGTCGCGCCAACCTGATTGACCGCGTCGACAATGTCCTGCAGTTCGATGCCGCTTTCGAACACAAACATGTTGCTGAGCGGCTCTTCGACTGTAATTTCTGCGTTGGTCACGCCCACTGTTTCACCCGGTGCAAATGCGCCGGTGATGGCGCCCGGCTGTCCGGGCTGGCTGACTTCATTAAACGCATCGACTCTCACAGAGATCGTGCCATGGGAAACTGCTGCCGCAGAGACCTTGACTGAGCGGTTGATCACCGCAGTCCCGGTGCGAGAATTAATCACTACCCGGGCCGTAGGCTCTCCGGGGTCAATGTCCATGTTTTCAATTTCACTGATAAAGGCCACTTTCTGAGCAAGGTCAGAGGGAGCAACGACTGCTATGGATACTGCATCCAGAGGCGTTGCCAAACCCGGGCCGTAGGTGGAATTGATGGCCTTTGTGATTGAATTGGTTGTGGTGAAATCGGCGTCACGGACGTTCAGAACGAAGTGATCGGCCGTCTCAAAAGGTGTCTCGATCAATCGCTCGACGATCGCGCCGTTGGGGATTCTGCCTGATGTCGGCACACCGATTTCAACGCTGGATCCTGCGGCAGTTTCCGAAATACCGGTCACCGTCAGTGCACCCTGTGCAACCGCGTAAACCTGCCCGTCGATACCATAAAGTTCGGTCAGCACCAGACTGCCGCCGCGGAGGCTCTCGGCCGTTCCTACGGTGGATACATTCACGTCAATACGCTGGCCCGGCTTGGCAAAAGGCGGAATCTCCGCGGTCACCATGACCGAAGCCAGATTGTCCGTTTGCAGGGGCTGAGTGGCGTTCTGCTGTGCCAGGTTGATCAGATTCTGACCCAGATCAAACTCAGACACAGGGCCATCGATGCTGACACCCAGGCCCGACAGCAGTGAAGTGAGGCTCTGACCCGTCACGCGCAGATCCTTGCCGTCACCGGTACCGGATAAGCCCGCGACCAGACCGTAACCGACAAGCTGGTTACTGCGTACACCGGCCACATCCACCAGATCCTTGATGCGATCCGCGAAGGACACTGAAGGTAAGCAAAGTGTCAGGCTGAGAAAATAGATTGTGAGACGCATAAGTAAGGTCCTCAGAATGGCCATACGCTGAATAAAAGGTTGACGCCCCAGGGCGCTTTGGTAGCCCGGGCAAGTTCACCCACGCCACTGTAGGAAAATTGCGCGTTGGCAAGTCGGGTGGAGAGCACCGTATTGTTGGGCATAATGTCATCAGGTCGGATAACGCCTTTGACGACAATCATTTCACTGCCCTCATTGAGGCCAAGTTGCTTTTCACCAAAGACCACCAGGTTGCCATTCGGCATGACATCTACCACGACGACTGAAATGGAACCGGTCAGAGACGCGGACTGGCCGGCAGTGCCGGACCCGGAACTCGAGATCGTGGAGCCGTCAGTATTCACACCATCAAAGAAACTGCTGCCGGGAAACAGCGAACTGGCCTGCGTCGCGCCTATTACCGTATTAGAGGACGCCCGCTCGGTGGACAGTCCGCTGATGCGGGAGGCCTGCGCGGTCTCATTCAGAATGACGGTCACGATATCACCCACCTCAACAGTGCCTGCCTTATAGGCCCGACCTGCCGGATAGAGCGCGTTGCCATTGTCGAAAATCGAGCCAGTCAAAGGAACAGACTTGGGCTGCGACTCGGGATAAACCAGAGCAAAATCCGATTCGAGCGTCGCGACACTTGAAGTACCAGAAGCACAGGATTGGAGCACGAGTAATGCAACTGAAAGTGATAGTAGTCTCATCATTGAGGTCACCGTCTTACAGGTTGTTATTCAGAAATCGCAGCATGCCGTCTGCCGCTGCAATGGCTTTGGAGTTGATTTCATAGGCACGCTGCGTTTCGATCATATTGACCATCTCTTCCACAACGTTCACGTTGGAAGCTTCAAGCACTCCCTGAGTGAGCATACCTGCACCCTGATCGCCGGGCGTCCCGACAATCGGGTCACCACTGGCATTGGTTTGTGCGTAAAGATTTCTGCCGACGGGAGTGAGGCCCGCAGGATTGGCAAACCGTGTTAGCTGGAACTGACCGATCTGGCTCAGGCCTCCGCCTGCTGCCAGTTCAGCACTCACCGTACCGTCCCGGCCGATGGTGATGCTCATTGCATCCTGGGGGATATTGATGGCAGGAATAAGCGGTTCGCCGCCGCCAGTCACCAGAACGCCTTCATTGGATATCTTGAAAGAGCCGTCCCGGGTATAAGCGGTTGTGCCATCCGCCTGCTGAACGGCGAAAAAGCCGTCCCCGGCGATTGCCACATCGAGAGAATTCTCGGTGGAAATCATGTTGCCCTGTCGGTGTAGCTTTTCAGTTGACACCACCCGGGTACCCGTACCCAGCATCATGCCGGTGGGAGTCTCTGCGGTAGCATCCGCCTGTGCACCCGCCTGAACGATGCGCTGATACAGCAGGTCCTCAAAATTCGCTCTGTCTTTCTTAAAGCCAATGGTATTGACGTTGGCCAGGTTGTTCGCAATCACCGTCATTCGGGTTGACTGCGCCGAGAGACCTGTTTTTGCCACCCACATTGAAGCATCCATTACTTAATCCTCAATTTTTCTGTATTCAAAGTATTCGCTTACGTTCTAGCGAGCCGACATCATGCGGCTGCCGTCCTTGTCCAGTTCTTCGGTGCTTTTGATGATCTTCATCTGAGTCTCAAAAGATCGGTAGTAGTCCAGCAGATTGACCATGACCTCGACCGCATCGGAATTGCTGCCTTCCAGGGAGCCGACGGTAATCGAAACCGGCTCAGGGCCGGTTGCAAAATCCCCGTTAGCATTGGGCAGCGCAGCTTCCGCAGCGCCGTAGAGTCCGTCGGTGCGACGCACCAGCGCTGTGGCGCTGGCGTCGCGCAGCATCAGGGTGCCCAGTTCAGCAGGAACACCGGACGAATCAAGTCCGCTCTGGCCGAAGACAATGCCGTTGGTTCCGATGGAGACCACCGTGTCTGCAGGAACCGTGATCGGGTTACCACCGTCATCCAGTACAAGCTGACCGGACCCGATTTCCAGGAGCCCGCTGTCAGTCACGCGAATGTCACCGCGTCGGGTGAAGGCAATTTCACCGTTGTCTCCCTGAACACCGAGTACGGTGGCGTTGTTCATCGCAATATCAGTCTGGACGCCGGTTTCAATATGATGGCCGGCTTTCAGATCGATCTCCTCCGCTCTGGCAGGCGCTATGGCCTGGTAGCGCGTGGTGAATCCGCTGCCGACGTAAGCTACGGTTTCCGGCCGAGAGGTAATGCTTCGCTTGTAGCCAATCGTGGAGACGTTCGCCAGATCATTCGTCAGCTGCACGCGTTGGAATGACTGGTTAGTGGCTGCGCCGAGTGCTGTATATACAAGTTTATCCATGTCGACCGGTCCGTTTACCTAAAGAATTAACCACGCATATTGATGAGTGTGGTCGCCATGCTCGAGGTAGTTTCAATCGCCTTGGCATTAGCCTGAAAGTTGCGCTGCGCTTTAATGAGATCAATCAGCTCAGCCGTGATATCGACGTTAGACCGCTCAACCGAGCCGGACAGTACGTTGCCGTAACCGGGCTCTCCTCCTGACCCGTAAACCGCAGCGCCTGACTCAGCCGTTGCGCTGTATGAGGAACCTGCCGCCTGCACCAGGCCTTCATTGCTGGCGAATTTAGCCAGCAGGATTTGGGCGGTTTTCACCACCGAACCATCCGAGTAGTTCACTGACACCATACCGTCGGGGTTGATCGTCAGACCGGTAAAATCATGAGTGGCAGGGCTGCTGACAATTGCCGCTGAGCCGGTACCGGTGTTTTCCAGATCGGTAACATCACCCGTAGTGGTGCTGGTAAAAGTAACCGAAGTGCCGCTGACCGCGCCGGTAGTCCAACCGGTCAGTGTGCCGGTGGCGGAAGCGATGTTTGCTGCGGTGGCATCCGCTGTACCTTCTGCGGCGATGTTGGCAAATGCCGCTGCCACCTCACCGGCAGTTGCGCCGTCTGCACCTGCTGTCAGAGTGATACCGCCCAGAACCAGCGTCTCATTTGCCTCAAGGGCAGAAAACGAAACCTTGGCAGTTTCAGCGCTGGTTGAAGCAATTGTCGCCGGGATCGTGATCGGCCCCAGCACGCCTGTTGCCAGACCCGTGTCTGCGTCGACCGCTTTGCCCATCAGCTGATAGCCATCGCTGTTCACCACCACGTTATCTGCATCCAGCATGAAGCCACCATTTCGGGTAAATACCTGTGAGCCGTCTTCTGCCTGCAGGGGAAAGAAACCGTCGCCGGCAATAGCCAGGTCCAGAACATTGTCTGAGTTCTCGATATCGCCCTGGGTAAATTCCTGCGAAACAGCATCCAGCGTCGTACCGCCGCCGCTTGCCGCAGCAGCCTTGCCGGAAGGCATGGTGGCAAAAATATCTGAAAACTGGGCCTGAGATCGTTTGAACCCGGTAGTCTGGGTGTTAGCGATGTTGTTAGAAGTGACCGCCATCTCTTTGGTGGCAGCATTCAGACCGGTGAGTGAAGTGTAAAAAGACATTATCTAGGGCTCCGTTAAGACTAAATGTTGAATTTTTCGAGATCAGCGAGTGAGAAAGTCCGGCCGCTGGAAATTTCGACCTGCACTTCGCTCTTCGCTTCATTCCAGCTGACAGACTGAATGACCTGAGACGTGCTGACGGGAATCTCTACCGACTCACCGTCCGTCACCGCTGTCAGTGAAAGGGAATATTGTCCAGCGGCCTGCCGCTCACCCGCTGCGTTAAAACCGCTCCAGCTCAGCTGCAGAGGGCCAGCCGGTACGTTAAGCAGCTGCTCCTGATAAACCGGCTTGCCGGCGGCATCGTTCACAGTGAACGTCACTGCATCATGGCTCTGCTCCAGCTTGGCGACACCCGAAATGCGGCCGCCCTCGCTGAGTGGCGTCTGTTCACCCGGCACATTGATTTTCGTGCCCAGTAAATTGGCACCAAGCAGGAAGCGATCTGACTTCATGCCTTCGGTCATGGACTGCATGGAAGTGTCCACGCTACGCATGGATTCCAGAGAAGAAAATTGCGCGAGCTGGGAGACAAAAGCTTCGTTTTTCATCGGGCTGAGCGGATCCTGATTCTGGAGCTGAGCAGTGAACAGCGTCAGAAACGCATCACGGCCCAGATCTTCCTCAGACTGCTTGGCCTTTGACTGGGACTCTGCGTACTCACTTGAAGTCAGTACTTTGGGAGCCGATGGAATTGCTGCGTCGATGCCCATGAAAAATTCCTCTGCTTAAACCTTTAATAAATCCAGCGTACGGGTCATCAGCTCCTGTGCTGTGCTGACCACCGATACGTTGTTCTGGTAGGCGCGTGACGCATCGAGCATCTCGACCATTTCCTCGATTTCATTCACATTTGAACCAAACACATAGCCCTCTTCATTCGCCAGCGCGTTACCCGGCTCGTGGATCTGCTTGACGGATTCGGTGTCGTCGATCACCTCACTGACATACACCCCTCTGCGGGTTTCTCCCTGCAGAGAGTTTTGCTGATCCGGATTCATCATCAGGCTGGAGAACACGACCCGCTTGGCCTTGTAGGCTTCCTCTGCGCTGCCCGCGACCACGGTTGCGTTGGCCAGGTTACTCGCGATGGTGTTCATCCGGGTCAGTTGCGCGTTCAGACCCGAGCCGGCTATTTTGAGTAAGGCGTCAGCTGACATGGTTATTCACCTCTTAAAGCTTTCCGAATCCCAGAGATTCGGTTTTCCAGGAACCCCATCGCAGCCTGATAGTCTGCCGCGGCCTTACCGAACTTCGCCTGCTCAACACCAATCTCTACGGTGTTGTTGTCCAGGCTCGGACTCAGGGGAACGTGGTAGGTGATCGCGTTGTCAAAACGGGCTGAGGTACCACTCGCGCCGATATGCTTGACGTTTGTCGCCTCAGGGGCCGAGGTCCGGCCAACTGCTTCTTTCATGAAGGCGTTGAAATCCAGATCCCTGGCTTTGTAGCCGGGCGTACTCACATTCGCGATATTTTCTGAGATCAACTCCAGTCGCTTGTTTTTTGCCTGTAGCGCCATGGCGTTGATTGCAAAGTAACTGTCGAGTGTGCTTTTCATGTCGTTAAAACTTCTGATCACCGCTGTTTGATTAAAGTCACAGCTGTTTAGTCCGATGGGTTAGGTGGCTGTGACGCGTTCTGGATCTAATTGAGCAGGAATGATGCCAACTCTTATTATCTGTAAGAGAAAACGCAGAAATTCAAATATTTCCCGTAAAAACAACAGCTTAAAAAACATCTCGCGCAGTAAATTTTTTCTCCGGGATTTTTATCCCACCAGTACATTCGCCGCTTTTGCCAAAGCGGCAAGAAAGCGGCAAGTGCTTGCCGGCGTCCTGCGCGCGTCCTCACTGTATTTTTAGGCAACGGATTTCCGGTGTAGTATTGCGATGAGTGTTCGCAGTGACCGACGTCGCACCGCTGCGGATTTCTGACCCCGGGCGAGTTGCCGATACAGTTGAAACCTATGAGTCAATTCAAGATCAGGCGCCTGATGCACTGCTTCTGCAGCGCTTTGTGGCTGTGCTGTGCTGGCTTTCCCGGCAGCCTTCAGGCGCAGCCGGCGGCTGAGTTTCCCTCAGCGAAAGAGCAGCTCGTCACTGCGCTGCAGAACTGGGCAGGACCCGAGATCGGTGTGAGCGCGGCTGCGATCGAAGTGCTGGCGGATGATCCCAGATTGATCGTCAGAAACTGTGAATCGGAATTTCGCTTCAGCTTTCCGTTCTCCAATCGAAACACCGTCAGCGCCCGCTGTGACACCCCTTCCTGGCGACTCACTCTTCGAATTCAGATCGTTGAAAGCACCGAAGGCTTCGTCTTCGTTGAAAATTTTCCGGCTGGCACAATCATCGGTGAGAATGACATTGAAGAGGCCATGGTGACGCGCGATGCCTTCGAACAGCTTGAACGCTCAGATATTGTAGGCCGTGCACTCAGCGCAGCCGTAAGCGCGGGCCAGCAGGTGAGAGGATCCCTGCTGGATGAAACCATCACGCAGTATGAAACCCTGACCGAGATCGTCGCCGGTGCAACAATCACCGGCAGCATGATTCAGGGGGTTGAAACGAGGTACCGAAACATTCCTCTGGGCAACAGACTCGCGCCGTCCGATATTGAAGGCGCAAAGGCGGCAACCGACCTGCCTGCCGGCACGGTGCTGTCCCGCGCTGATCTGTTGATCCCCCGGCGCGCAGTATTTACCCTGTCGTTGATCGGTCGGGGCAGCCTGCTCTCAGCGGAGCTCCTGCAGGAGCGCATTCACTACGGAGAGTTGCCGCGGGACAGCATCACCTCGCTCAGGGACCTTGGCCGGGCTACCGCAATCAGACAGCTTGCTCCGGGACAGCCGGTGCGCTACTCCGATATCCGGCCTGTACCGGCAGTCTCCAAGGGCGAAATAGTTGAGCTGACCGTCACCAGAGGAGCAGTCACTGTCACCATAGATGTTGAGGCCACTGAGCAGGGATTTATCGGAGATCAGATTGAACTCCGTAATATCGAGTCTGGAAGGTTAGTGAACGCTATCGTTACGGGGCCCGGAACTGTGCGGCGAGACTAGATCAGCTTGCTGACAACTTTCAGTAAATTTATTTTTAAAGTAAGTTAAGGAAGAGTCGAGTGGATGGATACCGGGGTGAGATTTTCACGGTTCCGGTAGCAAAATGACGATGGAAAAAATTATGTCGAGTCCAATTTCAAACAATAATCCACTGCCGAGGGTGCAGCAGGGCGAAACGCCAGCCAAAGGCAACGCAGCTCAGAATGTTGGCCAGGAAGAAGCGGTCAGCAAGCCAGCCAGCGATGTCGTGCTGGACAGCAACGTTGCGCAGGCACTGAAAGAGTCTGATTTCGATCAGGCTGCGGTGGATTCCATCAAGGCTGCCATCGAAAGTGGCAACTATCCGCTTGATGATCAGAAAATAGTGGAGAGCTTCATTCCCCTTGAAAAGCTGCTGTAATTGAGTGCAGCGGCTGGGGTGCGACTTCGCATCGCGATCAATTTTCGGGAGAGACAGATTTGCTCTCCCGCTTTGGCGTGTCCGGGATTCAACCCTTACGACTCACATGATCCATCACCCGCAACCAGCACGGAAACCGCATGACGACTGCAGCTGAGATCGACGCAATTAAAAGGGATATTGGCGCTCTCAGGGAGCTGCTGGACAAAGAGTTTGAAGCGCTCAAGAATCAGCAGTTTGATGCGTTCGAGCAGTACATGAATGACAAGGCCGTCATCCTGACCCGTATTTCACAGTCCAGCATTCTGGAGCGGCTTAAGACGCGCTCCGAGCAAACCAGCGGCTATGATGAAGACTCCAGAACACTGGATGTCCTTCACAGCGCACTGGCTGAATGTAAAAATCTGCACAACAGAAATGAGGTACTGATCCGGCACAAGATTCTCGCGATCCGGGAAACACTCGACTCCTTTTCCGTGGCGGACAATCCGCTGGCGGAGACCTACGACAGCCTTGGTAACATCAATAAGGGTATCCGCAAGCGCCCGCGCAATTTCTAGATCACTTTCTAGATCACTTTCTAGATCACTTCCTAGATCACTGCCCTTGTGGAAGCGTCTTATCCCTGAGCCAGTAGGCCCAGGCCAGTATAATTGCCACCATCTCAAACAGATCCTCCGGCACCTCTTCATCAAGACCGACATTGTCCAGCAGCTTCGTGAGCTGTGGGTCTCTCAGTATGGGAATATTCAGCTCCCTCGCCTGCTCGCGGAGCATAGACGAGTATTCTCCCCGCGCCTTGGACACAACCTTGGGTGTTTTGAGGTCCCCGTATTTGATGGCAACGGATTTGTCGTCGAATCTGTCGTTCATGCATCCACCCTGAAACTGCTTTTTTCAATAGATTCTCGAGCGGAAACCGGCGGCCTCTCGCCCTGAATAAACTCGCAGGACGCTGCGGCAAAATTGAGCCCCTTTATCTGCGCAATCAATCGGCTTTGAAAGGCTTTTGCCAGCTTAAGCGTCGCCTCATTGCTGATCCAGAATATCAGGCTGACCTGATTCTGAGTTCCGGTCACCGCATTGATTGACACCCGATCGTTGTCTGCAAGATGCCAGTCCAGATCAATAGACCAGCCCTGCCTGGCGGCATGCTCTGATGTCCCCTCAGACTCGTGTTGGTCAGCTTGTTCGCCACCGCCATTGCCGCCGGAGTCATCGCGGTCCCGATCCGACTTCGCCTCCCCCTGAAAGCCATGCTCCGCGCTTTGCTGTGGTTTCTCGCCCCCGGCCTGCCTCAGTTCATCATAAGTTATCGCAGCGGTCGCGGAATACGAACCCACCGGCTGCTGGGCTCCTTCCGCTTCGGAAGGCCCATCTGCCTTGACTTGGGTCAGGGTGACAGCAACCGAGGGCATATCCTGCAGGGGAATAAAAAACCGGTAGCAAGCCTGCCCAGAGCGATTGTCGATCAGGGTTTTCAGCTTATTGCCCTCAAGATAATCCAGTGCCGCATCAACCTCTTGCGGCGAACTGTCTTGCTCAGGGTTGCCGGGCGCTGTCACCTTCAACTCGCGCAGCAGAGACAAAACGTCCCGCCCACCGAGGCGGGCCTGCCCTCTTCTGTCAAACACCCTGCCAAGGACCCCGCTGAAATACAGCGCGGATTTGATCATGCCCGGTGAAATCATCCCCGCCCTGGAGTCCAGCAACTGCGCCGTCTCCCGGTCGAGGCGCAAACCTCGCCTGTCAAATTCTTTAAGCAGACTTAATCCAGAGTGCAGCAGCGGCGTTTGCTGAAGCTGAGGATTCTGACTGAATAAGCGAACCCACCGGTTGCTTTCCGTGGTCTGTGCGGCTGCCAACGTCTCCGGGGCCGGTTGCCCGGTGGACGGCACATTGACCGACACCTCACTCCTCAGTGTCAGGCCCTGGGCGCTGGGTACCAGCCTCAGGGGGAAGGACTGACCTCTGAAAGCGCCTAAGTTGAGCGCAAAGGTGCGCGTGGTGTTCTCGCGAAACAGCTGGATGGATTTCCCGTCTTCCGCCACCGCCGAGCGAATGGTCTGGCCCTCGCGCAAGCCCAGCTCACTGGCAACTTCAGGCTGAATTCTGATGACCAGTTGCGTCGGAGAAACGGAACTGAGAACGCGCGCCGCAGACGAGATAATTTCAGGGCCCTGCATCAAACCGGCCCCCGTCGTTGCGTGGCAACACGACGCTATTCTGCGCTTGGACAGTCACTGAGACCCTCTTCCATACACCTTTGAATGATCTGTTCTGCCGAATCGGTGTCCCCACCCAGCATGATCGCAGCCACTTCGATTACCTGCGTCAGGTCAGCCGATTCCAGGCCATTTTCCTGGGCCAGTCGGGCCCAGACATAAGTCACAAGGGGGTTGCCCTCGGCAGGCCGGTCAATCAGTAAGTCCAGCAGTTGGGAGCCCGCGGGACTCCCTCCGAGGCCCGACTGCGCCAGAGTGGCATAGGTAAACTGCGCTGCCGGAACGCCTGCTCTGGCTGCGCGCAGCACCCGCCGACGGCCTTTAACCGGGTCCAGCGGGTTCATTTCCCCGCTCAGATCTTCCAGTCCCAACATATAGCTGGCAGCTGCCAGCGACTGTGATTCCGCCTCCCGGAACAGCTCCAGCGCAGTCTCACGGTCCTGCGGCACCCCTAAACCGTCATAGTAAAGCAAGCCCAGATTGAACTGCGCTTCGGCTAAACCCGACTCTGCGGCGCGCTGATACCAAAGAAACGCCGCCGCATAATCGACCTCAACGCCCAGGCCCTCCTGATACAGATGACCCAGATTCAGCTGCGCTTCCGGCTGCCCGTCTTCAGCCAGCGGCAGCCAGGAGCGAAATGCCGTGGTGTACTGCCCCCTTTGCAGCGCCGCAATGCCCGCTTCGAATCGATTGGACTGCGCTGTCGAATTATGGGCGATCAGGCAAAGTAAAAGCCCGGTCAAAAAAAAGCTTGGCGCACGAATCAGGCGGGAGGTGTTAACCGTGTCGGTCATGAGTGTAAGTCCATTTGTTGACACCACTTGGTGACTAAGACAACGGGACAGGGCAGCGTAGAGGAACTCCGGGGTTGGCCATTATGTTCTCCAGCTGTGTGATGAGACTGCTGACGCATCGTGCTGACACTCCCTGATGCTCGCGGAAATGAAGGTCAATGACCGCGACCGGGCGGCAAGCGAGGATCGGCATGACTCTGACCCTCGCGTCTTGATACTGGGTCTTGCGGGTTTCTGATGATTGTTACTGTTTTTTTTAGATTCTATAAATTTTTTCTGTTCCGCATAGCTGGGTTATTCCGCCTTTCCGGCTTAACTCGCTCGTCTGCCTAGTACAGGTCGTCGAACAGCACGCCTTTAAGCGCTTCAAGATTGTGTGCCACTCTCAGGATTGCTTCAGAGGGCACCTGCCGAACCGACTCCCCGGTGTTCTTGTCTACCACGGAGACCAACACCCTATCTGAGACCTGATCAACAGTGAAGCTCAGATTGGTATTTTTTGGCTCGAGTGAGATCTGAAGTTCCTCGATAGCCCTGTCGAGTTTGTCGCGCACCTGGTTGATGGCTTCGGAGGTGTGCTGCTTTTGCTCGCGCAGATTTGCGGCCACCTCGGCAGTTGAGTCAGAGATGTCCTTTACCCGGCTGGTGAGGTCCGCTTGCTTAACTGCGGGTGCCGGAACAGAAACAGGGGCTGATTGAGCGGCAGCAGAAAGATTAGACAATGAACTCATGATTCTTCTCCCTGTAATTTGATGGTTAGCCTTGTCGCCGCTTGATTGCTCTTGCGCCTGCAAGGCCGGCTTAAAAACGACTGCGCCGGAACGGATCGGCGCAGTCTGCTTTGGTCCGGTGAAGCGTGAGGGGCAGATCACCAAGTACCTGCCCCTCACCGTTCACTCAGGAACCTCGCTTCAGTGATTTACTGAAGGAGTGACAGCACAGTCTGCTTGACCTGATTTGCCTGAGCAAGCATCGCGGTGCTCGCCTGGGAAATGATCTGTGTGCGTGCCAGTTCGGTCGTTTCTACCGCGTAGTCAGCATCAGCAATCTGGCTCTTAGAGGCAGCCAGGTTAGTGGCCACATTCGACAGATTGTCAGCCGCGTGCTGAAGTCGTGACATGTAAGAGCCGTACACAGCGCGCTCGCTTGCTGCGTTAGTGATGGCATTGTCCAGGTTGGTGATTGCCTGCGTCGCATTGGCAGCTGATGTGATGTTCAATCGCGCCGGGCCGTTAAAAAATAAGGCACCTGATGTGCTGGCTCCACCATCGGCAGCGCCGCCATAGGCAGTATCTGCATCATCCGCGCCATTAGCTGAAGTACCGGAAGCGGCAGTCATGTCGGTATCGACCGAGTCAGCAGGCAGCCAGCTCTTCAGGGTTACAGTCATGGTCTGCGACGCGTCGGCGCCAATCTGAATGGTCTTGGACAGAGTGTCACCGGAACCATCGCCTTTCAGCAGAGCAGTGCCGTTCCACTCGGTGTTGTTTGCAATGCGAGTCACTTCGTCCATCAGCGCGCCAAACTCAAGGTCCAGAGCAGCACGATCAGTGTCGGTGTAGGTGCCGGAAGCTGCCTGCACAGCAAGCTCGCGCATTCTGCCCAGCATGTTGGAGATTTCGTTGGTGGCTCCCTCAGCAGTCTGCAGGAAAGAAATCGCATCGTTGGCGTTACGAACCGCCATGTTCAGGCCGGAGATCTGCGCGCCCATCTTGTCAGATATGGCAAGGCCGGCTGCATCGTCTTTAGCTGAGTTGATGCGCAGGCCAGTCGACAATCGCTCCATCGCGGTAGACATGGCACGATCGTTACGCTGGATAGCGTCCCTCGCGATCAGTGCAGATGAATTGGTGTTGATTACGGTCATTGGTATTTCCTCTCAGGTTACTTAATCAGAAGTAAATGGTCTCGATTACCCGTTCGACTTTTCACGTGTCAACGTTAATCGAAAGTTCAAAAATAGGGTGGTCCAATGCGATGGACATAAAGCAGGTCAGAGTACTCACGCCTCGCATTGGACCTGGGTTTACACCCGAAACTGATAGCAGCTTCTTCATTGCGAACAGGTTCACACTACTGTCTTGACACTCGCCTGAACGCAATTCATCTTTCATCTTTCATCCGGCCCGAGGGGCTACTGACTTCACACCTGCCCAGACCGGGAATTCAATCGGCCGGCTTAGCCCTGCAGCAGCGACAGAACGCTCTGCTTAACCTGGTTCGCCTGGGCCAGCATCGCGGTACTTGCCTGCGCGATGATCTGGGTCCTGGCGAGCTCAGCGGTCTCGCTGGCGTAGTCTGCATCGGCAATCTGGCTTCTTGATGCCGCCGTATTTACCGCCGTATTCGACAGGTTGTCCGAGGCATGCTCGAGTCGTGACATATAGGCACCATAGCGTGCACGCTCTGACGCAGCGCCGGTAATAGCCAGATCCAGCTGGGTAATCGCCCAGGAAGCATTGGCAGCGGTATCAATGTTTATCGCAGACCCATCACCGCCACCATCTGTGCCGCCGTAATACAGAACTGCCGTTCCATAAGCGCCGTCATTAGAGCCGCCCGCATTCAGGTCGACGCCATCAGAGCTTGCTCCGGCGGCCGTGGTTGCCGTTGAGTCATGATGCACCGTGGGCACCCAGGATTTGAACTCGATGGACATGGTCTGACCGGCGGTGGTGCCAAGCTGAATGGTTTTGGAAGCTGCGCTGGCGTCAGACGTATAGTCACCGTCACCCGCCAGGATTGACTGTCCGTTCCATTCGGTGTTATTGGCAACGCGGCCAATTTCGGCCATCAGGGCCTGAAATTCCAGATCCAGAGAATCCCGGTCTGTGTCTGAATACGTTCCGTTAGCGGCCTGAACGGCGAGCTCACGCATGCGACCAAGCATATTGGAAATTTCTTTGGTCGCGCCCTCTGCAACCTGCAGCATGGTAATCGCGTCATTGGCGTTTCGTGACGCCTGCTCGAGTCCGGAAATCTGGGCGCTCATGCGCTGAGATATTGCCAGACCGGCCGCATCGTCCTGGGCTGAATTGATTCTTGAACCGGTGGAGAGTCGCTCCATGGCAGTTGCCATGTCTCGCTCGTTTCGGCTGATTGCCAGTGCAGACACGTTCGCTGCGGTATTGGTGTTAATTACACTCATGACTCTGACCTCATGTACTCGTTTAAAATTCGTTGTAGTGGTTGTAGCGTTGGCAGCGCCGTATGCGCTTCGCTCTTCCCTCCACTCGACCCTTGACTTGGCAACATTAATCTTCGGTCTGTCATTTTTGCTGCAGTGGCCTGATGAGCAATCCAAATCTGCTTGCCATATAAGGCAGCAAGATGATGCAGTATGAAGGGATTCTTCACCGCACAATCGAAGCCCGCACCCGTGATCGTGTTGAGCCAAACGCGTCGCCGTGCAGGCCACGATGACGGCTGAACGCTTTTTCCAGCCCCGTATCCAGACAGAAGGATTAAAGTCTTCCGGGCACCATCCGATTGGGGTTTCAGTCCATGGGACACACACGACAGAGAAGGTGGCATCACCACCAGGCACGAGAGACGAAAAACAAGGATGGACCTGTTATGAACGCATTTAACCGATCAGCATTAAAAGCCTATGGTCACGTGCAAACTGACGTTGCCGCAGAGTATGCAGACAGCCACTCGCTGGTGAGCATGCTTTTCAACGGCGCCATCGACAACCTCTGCAAAGCGGAATACAACTTCGAAACGGGCAACATTGCCGCCCGGGGCGAGGCGATTACCAAAGCGCAGAAGATTCTTTTCGGACTCCGCTCGACGCTGGATCACGGCAAAGGGGGCGAGCTGGCCAGACTGCTCGATTCACTTTACGACTACTGCATACGTCAGCTTACTCAAGCCCATGCGCAGAGCCAGCCGGCTCCGGTACAGGAAGTCAAAGGGCTGATCGGACAGATCCGGGAAGCCTGGGGCATGATGCCTGTTAAGGGAAGTGTGTCACAGGTTCAGTCCTGAGTCCGGCCGCTGTATCGGTGATTGACTGGCACGCTGAGTCTGCAATATCCCGCACTCAAAGCCTTACAATGCTCACAGCCATCCGCTGATATCTGGTGAGAAGCCGCGTGCACCTGGAACACCCCTGCTGATGGATTGTCGCGGAATTTCCAGAGCCAGCGTTTTCCACTCGTTCCGTTTTGTCCAACCCACTGGAGTACCCCTGCTGCCGACTGAGACGTAACCGTAACACCCTGACGTAACAGGGCCGGCGCATTCGCCCGACCCTGTTACGATTCTGATACGGTTACCTGTTTGTTTTTTAATCATTCCCACAGGAACAACGCGGCGTATGCACTGAAATCGGTATAAAAATCATATTCTTATATCAGCACATCCACTCTTGGCACGAATAGTGAAACACAGTTCAGTACCGGCGCCAGTAAGGCCGACGGAGCAACTGAGAGATTCACGACCGGGATTGGATGAACCATGGCAACAGCTCAGAGAAGCAAATCTCGCACTGACCACCCCAGAAGCCAAAGACGCAGCGGCATCATTGGCTGCAGCGATGAGGCTATCCAGCTTACCCAGATGATTTCCCTCTGCGCCGCTACGGACGCCTCCATTCTGATTCAGGGCGAGTCCGGTTGCGGCAAAGAGGTAGTCACGCGCGAACTCCATGAGTTGTCGGATCGCTGTGACCAGAATTTTGTCGGTATCAATTGCGCCGCCATCCCTGCCCAGCTGCTTGAAAGCGAACTGTTCGGCCACAAGAAAGGAGCCTTCTCCGGCGCCATCGCTGACCGGGTCGGCAGATTTCAGCTGGCTGACAAGGGCACTTTGTTTCTGGACGAAATTGGCGACATGCCGCTTGAACTGCAGGCAAAGCTACTTCGGGTTCTGGAAGAACGGGTCGTCGTCCCACTGGGGGCTTCAGTCGGCATTGAAATCGATGTGCGGATCATTGCGGCCACCCATCAGGACCTTGAGGGCATGGTGGAAAGGGGCGAATTTCGTGAAGACCTCTACCATCGCCTGAATGTGATCCCAATCGCCATTCCACCGCTGCGCGAGCGCAGAGCCGACATTCCTGAGTTCTGCCATCATTTCGCCGCGCAATATTCTGATAAAAGAAATCTCAGTTTCACGGCAGAAACCATGAGGCTTCTCTCGAGATACGACTGGCCCGGCAACGTTCGCGAAGTCGCTAATCTGATTAAACGCCTGAGTGTTTTATCGCCCACAGACACTGTTGATCTCTATGAACTGCCAGACGCCTTTCTGCCGAAGAAACTCCGAGCCCTTCGCGACGAAGCGGAGTCTGGCCTGACCATTAACGCTCGCCACGAGAGATCCGACGAGAACACGGCGGCGCGCTGCGACGACGAAGACAAGGTCGTTGACCTGGGGTATCCCGCACAACGCGCTGAAGAAATCATCACTGAACCCAGGGCAGGCGTGCGCTCTGCCACTGAAGTTGAACGAATCGTGCGCCTTTCCGAATCCATGGACAAGATCCCCGAAGGCGGCATCGAAGCTAAAACTCTGCTGCATGAAATTGAAAACAATCTGATTCGGGTCGCTCTGGATCAAAGCGACGGCAATGTCTCACAGGCAGCTAAGCTCCTGAGCCTTGGCCGCACGACACTGATTCAGAAACTTGATAAGCAGCGCTTTGGCTAATCTGTCACGGCCGGTTCAGGCAGCCCCGCTCTTTGAGGGTGTAGATAAAGTGACGCCGCAGCGGTGTAAGAAAAATGACAATTTGCCGGCCAGGGCAGATTGAGAGAGTTCAGAAAGCAGGCAACATACTGTAATTATTGATTTTTTTAAGATTGGCCTGTTATTTGCAGTTTTCGCTGTAACCACGTGTTGGAGTTGATAAATGTTCCAGTTAGAGAAAGAGACCTTAGACAGCCCGGTGGATTCACACGAGCAGCCCTTTGTCTTTGTCGATGAGAAAAGCATTGCGCTGTTTGAACTCGCGTGCAAAGTGGCGAAGACGCAAGTGCCTGTGCTCATCAACGGACCAACCGGCGCGGGAAAGGAAATCATTGCGAAAGTCATCCATGAATCCTCGCCGCGGGCCGACGGTCCTTTCATCGCTCTTAACTGCGCAGCTATCCCGGCATCCCTGGCGGAAGACATGCTGTTCGGCCATGAGAAAGGCGCGTTCACCGGCGCCCACGCTGTGAGCAAGGGCTTTTTTGAACAGGCCAGCGGCGGCACGCTCTTTCTCGATGAAATTGGCGAGATGCCTCTGGATCTGCAGTCCAAATTGCTGCGCGTGCTTCAGGAAAAGCAGATCACCCGCGTTGGCGGTACATCGCCGATCAAGGTAAACGCCCGCATCGTTGCGGCGACCAATGTGAATTTGAAGCAGGCGGTTGCGCAAAAACTGTTCCGGGAAGATCTCTATTATCGTCTGAGCGGATTCCGGCTTACCCAGCTGCCACTTAACCAGCGCGTCAAAGACATTGAGCCTCTGGCCCGCGTCCTGATTCAGAAGCATTCCTCACGACCTTTCCCACGCATGAGCCGCTGTGCAATCACGGCACTGCAGAGTTATGCCTGGCCCGGCAATGTCCGCGAGCTGGAAAACGTGATCTGTCGCGCCCTGATTCTGTGTGACGGAGCAGAAATCACGCAGGCAGACATTGTTTTTGATGAGGAAGAAGATGCCATGGACGCTGCTGGCACCCTTAACCTGGCGCAGACCGAGTATCCCCACAGGGTTGAACAGGACCGCTCTGAGGAGAGCGAGATACCTTCAGGCGCCAGTGAGCCGAGAAGCGACATGCTGATCAGCAACCTGCGCAACGAGCTTGAATTCCAGAATATTGTTGCAGCAATCGCGGTATCGCCGAACCGAAGCAAAGCCGCCGAAAAGCTCGGCATCAGCCCGCGCACGCTGCGATACAAAATCAACAAATTACGAGATCTCGGCATGCCGGTTCCGGCAGCCTACGCCCGAGTGTAAGCCGTCTTTAGATAGGGGAATACCGTGAAGATAAATTCAGAAGCCAGCGCCCTGCTCGCCCAAATCAGGGATTACCAAACCCAGATTTCCGATTCGCGAACGGCCCGCCCGGAAGAGAAGGTTCTCAGCGGAATTTCCGAAAAAACCAGTTTCGGCTCGCAAATTTCTGAGCTGGTTTCTGAATCTCTGGCCAGTGTGAGTGAAACTCAGAGCAACGCCAGCGCACTCAGCAATGCCTATCTGGCCGGAGAAGATATCCCCCTGACAGAGGTCGTGCTGGAGATGCAGAAATCATCACTGGCATTCGAGACCACCTTGCAGGTCCGCAATAAGGTTCTGCAGGCCTACGAACAAATCATGAACATGCCCGTTTAACCTAAGATCTTTGCTATCGACTACTTGAGGACATTCCCGTGGCAACCGCTCAACAAGCCCTTCCAGGTACTCCGCTCGCTGCGCCTGCTGACGCCTTAATTGAACCGCAGAACACCAACATGATCAGCAATGCGGCCTACTCTGCCGCATCGGCACAGCGACTGAATGATTCTGCATTTCAGCTATTACAGCGGTCGCTGCCCGGCGTCATTGTGGTGGTCACGCTGTTTGCGCTGCTGCTGTTCTATAACTGGCTCGATACCGGTAATTATCGCCCGCTCTTTCCCAATCTCCCTGAGTCAGAAAAGAGTGAAGCGTATAATGTTCTGGCAGGTTCAGCGTTTCCGGTGCAGCTGGATGACCGCACTGGGGATATTCTGGTCCCTTCATCGCGCTACTATGAAGCCCGCATGATGCTGGCCAATGCAGGGTTTGCCGATCCCGGCACCTCCCAGTCACTGGACATGTTCAGCGAACAGTCTTCCCTGACGACGAGCCAGTTTATGGAAGAGGCTCAGTATCGGGCGGCGACCGAAATTGAGCTGTCCAAAAGTATCGTCCAGATTTCCTCTATCAAATCAGCCCGGGTTCACCTCGCTGCACCACGACAAAGCTCCTATGTGCGCAATCGGGTACCGGCAAAAGCCTCAGTGGTCGTCATTGCGCATCCCGGCCGGGTCATCACCCAGTCCCATGTCCAGTCGATTACGAACCTGGTGTCTTCAAGCGTCCCTTATCTTGCAGTAGAGGATGTCTCAGTTGTTGACCAGCAGGGCAACCTGCTGACCATGAGTATGTCCCCTGCCCTGCGCATGGCCGATATGCAGACGACCTATGAGCGCTCGATCGAAAGCGACTACAAGGCCCGGATTGAACAACTGCTGGCGCCAATCGTCGGCATAGAAAACGTCAACTCGGATGTTGATGTGATGATGGATTTTTCTGAGTTTGAAACCACTTCCGAAGTCTATGACGAGGCCGGCAGAGGCCCGATTTCAAGATCAGAAGTCGTTTCCATTGATCGGAAAGCAGGCGGTTCCGCAGTGGGCGGCGTGCCGGGTGCACAATCCAATATTGCGCCGGCTGACACCACCGTGGTGAATGGCATTCCTGAAGCCGACCAGATAGCGGCACCTTCATTGCCCAGCGAACCCACGAGCGAGCGAACAACGCGCAACTACGAACTCGACCGCTCAATCAAGTATTCAAGAAACGCCGTGGGCACCATCACCCGTCTGTCAGTTGCTGTCGTCATTAACCAGAAAATTCTTGACGGAGGCACTGAAGGCGAGGCCGGCGCACTGCCGGCGATCAACACGGAACAGCTGTCAGATCTCGTGAAGAGCTCCATCGGTTTTGATGAAGCACGGGGAGACCAGGTTCTGGTCGTGGGTTCTCCGTTTATGGAACTGGCGCAGATTGAAGAGATACCAACACCCTGGTATGAAAATCCGTCACTGCAGTCAATCGCTCAGATGCTGGGCGCCGTCATTATCGTCGCGCTGGCGCTGTTGTTTGTGGTAAGGCCTGCACTGACCTCAGCGCTGGCAAAAGGCAGCAGAAACTCTGCCGGAGCAACTGATCAGGCGCTGGCCAATGCAGCAGCGACCGGCCAGGCACTCCAGCAGTATGGATATGATGAACGCGTTGGACTGGTCAGGCAGGTCGCCAATTCTGATTCTGCCAAGGTCGCCAACGCGATCAGAGAGATGGTCAGAAGTTAACAGGCAGTACAGGACAGGACTACACTCATGACTGAGCAAACCGCAGCACTGGCAAGCGAACCATCCCCTTTACAGGCCAGACTTGCCAAACTTTCAGGCACTGACAAGGCCGCTATCGTCATGCTTCTCATGGGCGAGGAATATGCTGCCAAAGTTATCCAGCATCTTGACCCAAAGGACGTCCAGGCCCTGGGGAAAAAGATGGCCGGAGTGGCCAATCTGCCCAAGGATCTGGTCAGCGCAGTACTGCTTGAGTTCCTTTCGTCCACGGCGCAGATGTCAGATCTCGGCCTGAGTAATTCTGAGTATATTCAGAACGTATTCAACAAAGCCCTGGGTGAGGAAAAAGCGTCGGCTGCCCTGGAAAAAATCATTCCCGAACAGTCACTCAAGAGCCTGGAAATGCTGCACTGGATGGATGCCGAGGAAATATACACGGCCATCGAAGGCGAACATCCCCAGGTGATCGCTGTTGTGCTTTCGGTTCTTGATCATGATGTGGCCGGCGCTCTGATGAAATTATTGCCCGGTGATGTCCGCTCCGACGTAATCGCCCGGATCTCCTCCTTAAACAGCATACAGCCTTCCGCCATGGCACGGCTGGAACAGGTTCTCAAAGAGCAGGTGGAAAGCAAATCCAGTCAGAAAGCGGCTTCCTTCGGAGGCATTCAGGCCGCCGCAAAAATTCTGAATTTCTCAGGATCGGAAATCGAGTCCAGTATTCTCGAATCCGTTGGCGAAAAAGACCAGAAGCTTGCCGAAGAAATCGAAGAGAACATGGTCACCTTCATGAATCTCGAAAGCCTGGACAGCAAGAGCATGCAAACCCTGATCAGGGAACTCGATAATGAGCTGCTCATCCCTGCGCTCAAGGGAGCGGATGAAGCCATCAAAGAGATTTTTCTGGACAACATGTCCGAGCGGGCACGGGAAATCTTCATTGATGACCTTGAAGCCAGCGGACCAATCAGAATTTCGGAAGTCGATCGCGCTCAGAAAGAAATCATGCGGGTTGCGAGACGTCTGTCCGGTGAAGGCGAGATAGTGCTTTCCGGAGGTGGCAATGAATTCGTCTGATCGCTCCGCGGCACGCGCGCTGGAGGAATTTGTCGCGGATGATTATTTCGCACAACCCGACAAGCAGTTTGCGGACTTTCAAATCTGGGATCCGGTGGACAGCAAGCAGGCGCCACAGGCCGGAACAGCCTCGGAAGCGCTAGGCAGAGCAGGCTTGAGTGAGACCCGGTCCATAACGGCTCAGGCCGGGGTGGACGACAGCGCCGAGCATCTGAAGGCGGAATTCGAACGGGGGTTTGCAGAAGGAAAAGCCGCCGCCGAAGCGGAGTCTGCTGCACAGTCAGAGCAACTCTCCACTTTGTTGGAAGCGCTCAGCCTCGGGCATTGTGATGTGGAGAATTTTTACGCGCCGCTGAAAACGCTGGCGGTACGCATCGCTGAGGCGGTGATGAAAGTCGAGCTGGAAGAATCGCGCGTCTCCATCGAGCGGATCGCCGAAGATCTTCTGGGCTCACTGAGTAAGATTAAAGATGATCCGGTACGTCTGTTTTTATCACCAGAAGACCTGGCCGGATTGTCAGAGGAATTCAGAAATAAGCACAACAACGTGGCGTTCATTGAGGACGCCCAGCTGACACGCGGCAGCAGCTACGCAGAAATGAACGACAGACTGGTCACCGATTACACCGAGGAGCGCCTTGCCCAGGTAGTTCAGGAGGTGATGCGACATGATCATGGCTGATCAGTCCACCCCTTTTGATTTTCAGCGGGCGCTGCAGAACCTCGATATGCTAATCGACGTGCCCGGCTGTATTAAAATCGGTCGGGTCAAAAGAATCGTTGGCCTGACAATCGAGGCCATCGGCATTGCTGCACCAATCGGCGCACAGTGCCTGATTGAATCCCAGAACAACAGCGATGAGCTGCTCTGCGAGGTCATCGGTTTTGACGGTGATCTGTTATTCCTGATGCCGCTCGAAAGTATTCAGGGCATCGCCCCCGGCTCCCGGGTCACCCTCAAATCGGAAAAACCCCTGGGCGCCTTCAGCCTGAAACTGCAAGGGCGGGTGATTGATGGTGTTGGCAACCCCATTGATGGCAAGGCCGAACTGATCTACGAAGAGGAAATCAGCCTCGATGCCACCCAGAATAGTGCACTGGAAAAAGTCAACATCACTGAATCTCTGGAAACCGGTGTCAAAGCGATCGACTCCTGCTTCACCTTCGGCAAGGGTCAGAGAATGGGACTCGTTGCCGGTTCCGGGGTAGGAAAGAGTGTGCTTCTGGCGATGCTTGCCCAGAACACCGCTGCCGATGTGGTGGTTATTGCCCTGATTGGCGAGCGCGGCAGGGAAGTCAAAGAATTTGTGACCGAAACCCTCGGTGAAAAAGGCCTGCAAAAGTCAGTCATCATCGCCGAGCCCGTGAGCGCCTCACCCGTCAGAAGAGTCAAGGCGGCCAAGCTTGCTCACACCATCGCAGAACAGTACAGAGCCCAGGGCAAGGATGTGTTGCTGCTGGTTGACAGCCTGACGCGCGTCGCTCACGCCCAGCGTGAAATCGGACTGGCTATTGGCGAGCCTCCCACGACGAAAGGCTATCCGCCTTCGGTTTTCGGATTGCTGCCCAGCCTGATCGAGCGGGTGGGCACAGGAAAAGACGCTCAGGGCTCGATTTCAGCTTTCTACACAGTGCTTGCAGAAAACGATGACCGGGCAGATCCGATTGTGGACATTTCCCGGGCAACTCTGGATGGACAAATCATGCTGTCCCGCAAATTGGCGGATGCAACACACTATCCTGCCATCGATCTGGAGGGATCAATTTCCCGGGTCGCGGACAAAATCGTCAGCAAAGAACACACCCGGATGGCCCGGAGTGTCAGACGGCTGTGGTCGCTGTACAGCCAGAACGAAGACATTATTCAGATCGGTGCCTACGAAACGGGATCGAATCCGGACCTTGATCGCGCGATTGAACTCAAACCCGCCATTAACCGGTTTTTAACGCAGGAACACGACGAAGCGTATTCTTTTGAGCAAACCGTTCAACTGCTGGCAGCAGTCGACGAGGAATCCGCATGAACAAGGCGGTCTGCGACATCATGGTCAAAAAGAAAGACCTGGAGATGAATAAACTCGCCGCCGGTCTCGGGGATTTACAGCGACGGGCTACCGCGCTTGCCACCAAGATTCAAAGCCTGGATAACTACATCAGCGAATACACAGCGGACCTGCAAAGCGCCGGTGACGCCGACTACGATCTGCACAAGCATCGGGCTGTGATCGAATTTCTGGGACGCCTGTCCATGGCCAAAGAAAAACTGTCAGAAGCCAGGCAGAGCTGCAACGATGAGAGCAACAGGATTAAAAGGCAAATTCGCAACTTGCATACTGAACAATCCAAGTATCAGCGTATGTCTGAAACTCGGGAGCAGGAAACCCGTAAGGAGTCTGAAAAGCTGGAACGCAAGCAACAGGAAGAGCGCTTTCTTGGCAGTTTTGTGCGCGCTCAACAGGCGGCGAAATAAATGGCACAGACCTTGCTCACCTAATTAAGGCAGCACGATTAATGAAGGACGATTAACCCTGACGCCCGGTTACCGGGCAACTGAAGAAAAGAAACTATGCTTAACACTCATTTTGATTTACAGAACATCATCACCGAGATGGAATCTTCTGCTCAGGCCTCTGAGACCAGAATTGACGGGGGTTCTGGCGATTTCTCTGCGACCATGAAGCGGGTCGCCGAAGGTGGCTCCAGCCCGACAGCTGAGCTTGCAGCGGCCTCTTCTGAAGAAGAAACGCTTGCTGAGCAGCCCGCCACCGAAGAGGATGCTGAATTCACTGGCGAGCCACAAAGCGGCAATGTTTTGCCACTTTTGCCACTTCGGCCAGCCACGCTCAATCAGATGACGCTGGAAAGCAAAAGACCCATTCTGGTCGGCAGCTCAAACCTGTCACTGACCGCCAAGAGAATCAGCCCCGAGCTTACCTTGCTGCCGGGAGCGGGAAGCGGGCGCAATCCGGACGGCGAAAAGCTGACCCTCGGGGGCAACAGAGCTGACTCAACAGAAGCGCAACGATTCGCCGGCAAGTTGTCCGAGAGCCTCGACAGTGTTCGGGTGCTGCGCGAGGCATCAGGTTCAGCAAACCACGCTGAGCGCTCTGACGCCCTGCTGCAAAAAATCGGGCAGACCTTGAATGGACAGATCTTGAATAGAAAGAGCAGCGAGACCACGCTGACGTCCGAGCAGTCTGACACAGGCATCCACAGCCTCTCTCGCAATTTTGAAGCCCGGGCGGGCGAAAGCGGCACGCTGCCAAAGCCAGCGGTGTCTGCGCTCGACACCTCTCTCGATGTAGAAGCGATGCAGCAGGGCTTGAGCAAGCTCATCAAGAATCAGATTGTCAGCTCAATCACTGGCAAGAACGTCAGCGTGAAAATGGTACTGACGCCGGAATCTCTAGGTGAAATACAGGTCGATCTGACCTTCGGCAAAGACAGAGATCTGCAGGTCACTCTGCGCCCCGAAACCGCAGAAGTGGCGAAGCTGATCCAGACGCATTCAGCCAGTTTACGGGAACAGCTCGCCGCAGAACACAAAGGCCAGTTTGCTCTGAACGTGTCAGACGATACCGATCAGAATCCGGCATCCGGTAATCATCAACACCAGGGTCGCGGCATGACTGCCAGCAGCCCGCAGGCTGGTCAGGCTGAGCCGGACACATCCGTTTCCGATACCGGTTCCGCGTCGAGCTCACTGATTGATACTTTTGCATAAGAGCATTCTGCTTGGGCCAAATTAACCTAACTTGAACAGACATCATGGCAAAAACAGACAACGACACGCCTGAGAGCGAAGAAAAGTCCGGCGGTAAGGGCAAGGTCCTGATACTGATCGGGATCCTTGTGCTGCTGGCCGGAGGCGGCGGAGCTGCTTATTTCTTGATGATGAGCGGAGAAGAGTCAGCAGAGGCCGAACTGGCTGAGCAGACTGGTGAGCCGGAAGAACCCGAGCTTGGTGACACGCTCTATTTGCAGCTCGAAGCTCCGTTCCTGGTCAGCCTGCTGGATTCGGACCTGATGATGCAGGTAAAACTGGCGCTGAGAACGCCTTACGGAGAGCCTATGATTGGCAATCTCTCCGCTCATGAATTGGGGATCCGGGCGGCTTTTCTGGAGGAGCTGGCCAAGATCAACGGCGACAAGATTACCGAGGTAAACTTTCGCAAAGATACTGCCGCAGAATTACGCGAAGTCGCGAACGTTGTCCTGGCAGAGCAGGACATCTACGCGGGTGTGGACATGGTTCTGTTCACCGAATTTCTGGTTCAATAAAAAGCGAAATAGACATGACTGAGGAATACGAAACACTCACCCAGGAAGAGCTTGAAGCGCTGCAGAGCACGCGTAATGACGAGCATCTGACAAAGCTTGCGAACGGCGAGTCTGCTGAAGTGGTCAAACACGATCTGGCCAGCGAGCACAATAATGCCCGCGTCGATAACGATGTGTTCGAGGCAATTTGCGCCACAGTAAGCGGGAGACTGGAACAAAGCGTGTCCAGTGTTCTTAATATTCCTATGAGCATCGGGTATGCCGCGACCGAAGTGGCAAGCTTTGAGACCGTCACGGAGAAACTGGACACACCGATCGCCTCAACATCCCTGCGCCTTGACCCTATGGAAGGCGAGGCCCTCGTGCTGATCGACTCAAGAATCATCTTTGATTCACTTGACAGGTTTTTTGGCGGCGCCGGCGTCAGCACCATCGGCTTTTCTCCGGACCGGGCGTTCGCCGGCTCCGAAGAAGCCATTGTCGATATCGTTATCACGCTGGTCTCTGGCGCGCTGAAAGAAGGCTGGGCACCGATCACTGCAGCCAGTTTCGAAAAGAGCAGATCGGCAGACTCCCCCGGAAAGCTCAAGTGTTTCAGGGAAGATGAGCTGGTTGTAATCTCCCGCTTTCACGCCACCATCGGAGAGGAGTCCGGCGAAATCGCAGTGCTGTACCCGCTGGCGTCAGTGAGAACCGTCACGCAGTCTCATGCCAAGAAATCAGGCAAGCAGGAACGCGCGTCGGACAGTTCAGAATGGAGCAGGGACCTGCAGCAAGCCTGTCTTGAGCTTGAAGTAGAAATCAGCGCTCAGCTGGCGAAATTCACGACGACTCTTGGCGCTCTTTCAGCGTTAAAAGTCGGTGATGAATTCAAACTTTCCCGCAACGAGTCACTGGAAATACGGGTCGGCGATGTTCCTTTATTTACCGCGACATCGGGCCGCATCGGAGATCTGGTCGCAGTGCGCATAGACTCCGTCAACAAATCGTGAACTAACAAGATCAAGGATTAGCCATGACTAACGAAGAGCAAGTGATAGAAGGGGCCGGTGCCCCGGGTGAAGGGCTCCCTGAAGTTGCCGATACTATGGGAAGCGGGGGCATGATGTCGCAGTCGAATTCTGTTGATCCGGCGCTACTCGACAGTATCCCCGTGTCTGTGACTGTTGAACTGGGCAGGGCAAAGCTGAAAATCAGTGAACTTATGGGGCTCAACAAGGGCTCTGTGATTCCTCTGGAATCAGCGGCCGGCGAACCTCTTCAGATTTTCGTCAATAACACCCTGATCGCAACCGGAGAAATTGTTCTGGTTGATCAACACTACGGAATAAAACTGACGGAAATCGTGCCAAAAGCTGAGCGTTTCAGTTAATTGCGGGACGCTGACGCCCCGCCGACCAGAACACTCACATTTTGCGCCCGGTGAAAGCCTTGCATTATTAGGACTGACAGATGGAAGCTGGCGCATTAACCAACATCGCCCTGTCTCTGATTCTCGTGGCAGGTGCCATGTTTGTCTTTTTTCAATTCCTGAAGCGCTATGGCTCGCACTTCACCGAGGCAAATGAGGGTCAGATTCGGGTTATCGCGCAGCATCGAATGGCGCTGAAATCCCAGCTGCTGCTGGTTGAAACAGACACGCACACCTCGCTCATCGCCGTTTCAGGGGATCAAATCGCGCCTATCTGGACCGATGTCACCGGTCCGAAAAATTGCGCTGAACCCGGACCTGCTCATGACCAGTAACTGGAAACGGATTCTTCCGCGCCTGAGTGCCCGAACAGCGCTGATAACGTGCCTGCCACTGCTGGCGCTGCTGAGTTTTCCGGTCAGCGCACAGGTAGGCCTGCCCGCGATCAGCGTCAACGAAACGGCCGATGGAACAGAATACAGCCTGACGCTTCAGATTCTCATTCTGATGACGGTGCTGACTCTGCTGCCGTCGCTGCTGATCATGATGACCTCGTTCGTCCGGATCATTATTGTTATGTCACTACTCCGGCAGGCCATCGGCACTGCCCAAACTCCGCCGAACACCGTTCTGGTCGGCATTTCACTGTTTCTGACTTTCTTTATCATGGCGCCTATTTTCAGCCAGATTTACGATGACGCCATCACGCCCTATCTCGAATCGCAGTTAAACGCCGAGCAGGCGGTTGCCGTCGCCGAGCAGCCCCTTCGTGAATTCATGATGACTCAGACCCGTGAAGACGATATCTCGGTATTCAGTGATATTGCCGGCTATGAATATGAAGCAGGCGAGGAGCTGCCGCTGAGTATCCTGTTGCCGTCCTTCATGACCTCCGAGCTCAAAACGGCTTTTACCATCGGCTTTCTCATTTATATTCCGTTCGTCATCATCGACCTGGTTGTGGCCAGCGTGCTGATGTCCATGGGCATGATGATGCTTTCCCCGATGATGATCTCCATGCCGTTCAAGCTGATGCTGTTTGTTCTCGCTGACGGATGGATATTGATCATGCAATCTCTGGCCGGGAGTTTCGGAACCTAAATGAACATCGCAGACGTCATTACAATCGGGCGCGAAGCGCTGATCATCACGATGATGATTGCCGCACCGCTGCTTGGGGGCACCCTGCTGGTGGGCGTCATCATCGGTATTCTTCAGGCGGCGACGTCCATTCAGGAGATGACCCTGAGCTTCATTCCGAAACTGATTGTGCTGGTTGCAACGCTTTTTCTGTTCGGTGGTTGGCAGATACTCACGCTGATCGAGTATTTCCAGGGCCTGCTCGCCAACCTGCCGACCTATTTGCAGTAATGAACTACGCCCTTCCTGAAGTTATCGAACTGTTCTATGTGTTCCTCTATCCCTTCACGCGGATTTCTGCTTTTCTGCTGGCCTCTCCTTTTTATTCCATTGAGGCCTTGAACCTTCGCTTCAGAATTGCGCTGGCCGCCCTGTTGACCGCACTTTATCTGAGCTACTTTGACTCAGTCGTGTACGACCCGCTAACCGGCGAGGGTTTTATCCAGCTGATTTATCAGGCCGCCATCGGAATTGCGCTGGGATTCAGTCTGCAGCTGGTCAGTGCGGCCATCACCCTTGGCGGGCAGGCTATTTCAAATTCAATCGGTCTGGGCATGGCGAATATGTTCGATCCGACTCTCGGCAATGTTCCGGTGATTTCACAGCTTCTGATTGTGCTCTCTACTCTGATTTTTCTGCTGATAGATGGTCATCTGGTTCTGATCGAGCTGATTTTCAACAGCTTTCGCAGTTTCCCCGTAGGCGCAGAGATACCCGGCGAGGCCCTCATTCAGGCCATCATGGACTGGTCACCCATGATCTTTTCAGGCGGACTGCTGATTGCGCTGCCGTTGATCGTGACGATGTTGCTGGTCAACATCGGGCTTGGCATCATTACCCGGTCGGCGCCTTCTCTCAACATTATTGCAGTGGGCTTTCCCGCGATTATTCTGGTTGGCATGGTACTGTTGGTTCTGGCGATGCCGGGCATCCTGCAGCTGATTCAGGAGTTCTGGCTCAATGCGCTTGAGCAGCTTGATCTACTGTTGGTGATCTAATGGCAGAAGAATCAGATCAGGGAGAAAAAACCGAGGAACCCACCGAACGGAGGCTTCAGAAGGCGCGGGAAGAAGGTCAGTTTCTGCGCTCGCAGGACACCTCGATTGCGGTGCTGCTGATTTCCGTGGCGGTCGTCCTGTACTTCTACGGCGCCAGCGCTGGCGAGGCCTTCGTCAGACTGTTCAACAGCGCGTTGCGTTTTGACAGCACGCTCATTACGTCACCGGGTATCGTGATTGGCATTCTGTCTGATCTGTTCGTTCGCAGTCTGGCAATCATTTCACCCCTGCTAGCCATGACCGTGCTGCTCACCATCATCACTGCCTACTTAACAGGCGGCATCGGTTTTTCAGTAAAGGCTTTCTTACCCAAAGCGTCCAAGCTCAACCCGATCAGTGGTCTGGGACGGATGTTCGGTGCCCGTAGTCTGATCGAACTGACCAAAAGTCTGGCAAAACTGCTGCTGATCTCCAGCACGATCATCGGCATTGTGTATTTTGTTAACGATCAGCTGTTTTTCCTTAACCTGCTGCCGGCAAAGTCCGCCATTCACACAGGATTGAATTTGCTGTTGTGGGGCGTGCTGCTGGTTACCCTGACCCTGCTGCTCATCGCCGCGATCGACCTGCCGTATCAGATCATCAGCTTCAAAAACAAGCTGAAAATGACGCGCAAAGAGCTCAGGGACGAGTTCAAGGAAACCGAAGGACGCCCCGAGGTGCGCGCCAGAATTCGCGAACGTCAGCGCCAGGTTGCCATGAATCAGATGATGCTCGCCATTTCTGATGCAGACGTCATCGTCACCAACCCCAGCCATTTTGCAGTGGCTCTATCTTATGAGCCGGGAGGCAGCAAAGCGCCGGTTGTGCTGGCCAAAGGCACCGACTTCATTGCTGCCGCGATCAGAAACAAAGCAAACGACAGCATGGTTCCGATCTTTGAAGCACCGTATCTTGCCAGGGCGCTCTACTTTACGACTGACCTCAAACAGGAAATCCCGATGCCGCTCTATCGGGCTGTGGCTGAAGTCATCGCTTACGTCTATCAGCTCGCCGAGTTACGCAGAGACGGCTCCAGACCGAAAAAACCTGAGGTCAAGCTGCCGGACTCCATGCTGTTTGATGAAAGCGGCAATCTGGTTTAACCAGCTGGCCTGCGTCGAAAAAATCCCCGCTACGTTTTAAGATTTGCCAGTCAGGTGTCGATCGGGTGGTCAGAGCCGCCCGTGCGGCAAGTATCTTTTGATTCGGTAATAGCTGGCACCCGTGCCCGCTTACCCCGTCGCGCTGGAGGAACTGAGGTGTCGGAGAGCAACGAGATTGAGAACATGGAAGAGAATGTCAAAGCATCTGATCAGAATGCCGATGACACTGCCGCCACCGTGAGTCCCCCGCAGAGCGAGAGCAGCGGGAGCGGGCAGGAAATCACCGAGCTCAAAAAGCAAATTACCGCACTCGCCGCCTCCCTCGAAGGCCGCCTCGCAGCCGAATCGCAAGCGGGCGCGCTCAGACAAAAACGCTCGACCGTGGCGCTGGCCACGGTGATCGGGATCTCGCTCGCCTCTCTGCTGGCGTCTGTGTTCACCTGGTATACCAACAGCAACATGAGGAGCCTAGCCGCGTCTCTTGATGAAAGCATCGAGTCTTTCGTGCTGATGGACCCCCTGATCACCACGCTGCAGGAGGAAATCGATCTGGCCGGCCTGACGACAGCCAGTCTCGAAAGTCAGGTTCTTGGTTTTGAGGGGTCACTCGATATCGCCCTGGAACAAATGCGGCTGACTCAGGACGAGCACATGAACGGGCTTAACGTCCAGATCGAAGCATTGCAGCGGGTTGTCGCCGAATTTGACGATGAGTTTACTGCTTTCGGTGACTCGAACCGGGCGATGTCACTGGAAATCAGGCGAGTCGTTCAATCCAACGCTCAACTCGAAGAGCTGGAGAAAACCCTGAACGCCATCGTTGTGCTGGAGCAGGAAAAATACTACGACCTGATGACCGGCCTGATGCGCATGGACAAGGAACAGATCGGCACCACGCCCGATTCCGGCACCTGAAGTCAGGAGCAGAGTCGCTGGGCTTTCACGACTTTCACGACCTGCCCCAGCAATCAACGGCCTGTTGCCGGGCATCTGCCGGTCTCTCAATGAGCCTCTCAATGGGTGTCTCAGTGGGTCTCGGCTGATGCGAGGGAATGCCGGGATAGAAACGCCAGTCGATCAGTCTGACTAGGAAAGGCTCTGACGCAGACTTTTGGCAGTTGCGCTGAGTATCTGGCTCACCCGGGACTCATTGACCCCAATGACGGCGCCAATCTCTTTCATGTTGAGCTCGTCCCGGTAGTAAAGCGAAATGATGAGTTTTGAGCGCTCGTCGAGCTTGGCCACTTCCTCGACCAGCCGACTCGACAGCTCGGACTGCTCCATCGTCAGCATGGGGTTCGCCTGCTCGTCCTCGAACGCAGTTTCCCACTCTGATGTTTCTTCATCGATGTGAACCAGATTGAACTGGTTAGCATGAGCCCGCCTTTTCTCCAGCTCTTCAACGGTAATTCCCAGCGAGTCAGCGACCTCAGCATTTGTCGGGTCCCGCTTGAGGCGGTTGGTCAGAAGGTTCTTGGTCTCGTTGTATTCCCTCTGGTTTTTGACGGCCAGTCTTGACAGGCTGCTTGACCGGCGGACTTCATCAAGAATCGCACCTTTGATGCGTCTTTTCGCGTACTCATCAAAGGTCACGCCAACGTCCGCGTCATAGTTCTTACTGGCCTCCATCAGACCGACCATGCCGATCTGGATCATGTCCTCGACTTCCATGTAGTCCGGGACTCTGGCCTTCAGGTAGAGCGCGATTTTTTTAACCAGGCCTATTTTTTGAGAAATATCCACAGTCCCTTTGGCAAGGTTGCTGACTGTCTGATATTCGTCATGTTTCGCGGCCATTCTCATCTCTCAGGCTTACCCTTGGAAACTGTCCAGGAAAAATTGTAAGCCACTGGCGCCTTCCGGCGTCTTGAATACAGGGTGATGCTCTATACTTTTTACAATGGAATAGATCTCGGAGTACGCATTGGTAGCTGGCGACAACTTGTAACCCGGATTAGACGATTCCCACGCCCGACAGTATTGCGCATCTTCCGTGACACATCCAATATATTCCAGATCCTGATCCAGGAATTTGGAAGTGACATAGTTGATGCTCTCAAACAGTTTCTTTCCAGCCCTGGGAGAAGCCACTCTGTTCGGCAAATAAATCAGGTTATCTCCGTTATACTTTTTGCAGAGCATCTTGATGATGGCATAAGCATCAGAGACTGACCCCAGCTCGTCCGTGCCAACAATGATCTTAAGATGCACACAGGACAAAAAGGTCAGGACCTGGGCCGATACCCCGGCTGACATATCGACCAGCATGTAATCATAACGCCCGTCCAGCGCCGAGAACGCCTGAACGATTGACAGGGCCTCAGCCTCATTGATATCCGCGATTTTTTCAACGCCGCTGCCGCCGGCGATGAGATCTATTCCGTCACTCATGGGAACAATCGCATCATCCATCAAGATACTACCACTGACGACGTCAGCCAGACTATGTGAGATGCTTTTTACAAACGCCAGATGCACATTCGCCATGCCGAGGTCGGCATCGAAAATCAGCACCTTCTTGCCTTTGGCTGCAAGCTGCAATGCCAGATTCACAATCAGAGTGGTCTTGCCAACCCCTCCCTTGCCGCTCGCGATTCCTATTACCCGTGTGTTCATTTTCCGTTCCTTTTCCTGCCCGGTTCAGCCCGGCCGCATTCTATCCAATTAACTGTTCTTTCCTTCGCTCAATCAAGCCACCCCAGGGTTCCGGCTAAGCCGCGGCCTGATCAGAAACCTCCGGCACCGCCGTTGCCAGCGCCCGGCGGAATTCCGGATCAAGCTGATTGAGCAATTCTTTCTTGGCAACGCGAACCAGATCGCTGTTCAAATCCGGACTGACTGACCCTAAAGACAGCGGCACCTGCGTTTTAACCAGAGACTCGATCACCGGCCAGCGAGCAGCCTGCATTTCCAGGCGGGAGATGATGATGCTGGACCACTTCGCCGCACCGATCAGAGTTTCCTGCGCCGCCGCGAATGAGTCACTGGCATTGACCAGATGAAAGTTCACAGAGTTCAGCATACTGTCGATTTCCGCGATCTCCTGCACCATGTGGGTCGTTGCCGTATCCACGATCAGCATACTGTCACCTACCAACTGATCCTCAATCATCTTCAGAGTCTGAATATCCTGTACTTCAAAGATGGGCAGCTGGAAGGACTCTGACAGCTCCTTCATTAAGGCGGACGTTACTGCAGAAGTCTGTTTGTAGCTGACCAGAATCGGCGGCACTTCGCACAGAGATTTGAATTTCAGCGCGATTTTTACTGCCACCGTGGTTTTGCCTGAACCGTAGTTGCCGCAGAGCACGTGCGTTTTGACTGACCGATCCAGGTCAGTGCTTTCAGGCAGGCTCTGAAGCAGCTTTTGCTTGGCGCTGCTCAGGTACTGATGAGCCGGCAGGCCTGCATCAAGCTCGGCACTCAGCAATTTCTGCAGGCTGCCCGGCATACCTGCGGCTTCCAGCAATCCTGCGCTGCTCTGCCCACCGTCATGTTGACCGGACTGGCGCTCTGTATTCACTGCAAGCTCCTGATGCAGCGACCTGATTTCGTTTTTGATCATCTGCGAAATCGCCTGATAGTCGACGCTTTCCCGAACCGGCGTTGGCTTGACGCGGTTGATCGAAGCAGCAGCGGGCGCGACCGCCGGCGCAGGACTGCTCGCCTCTGGCACACCAATCATCAGCCGGTAGCGCTCACCAATTTTCCTGTTACTCAACAGTACGGCTTCATCGCCGTAGGTGGAAGTTGCTCTTGAAATGCCAGACTTTGAATTCTGGGCCCAAATCACTTCAATTTTCATGCGGCTGCCTCATGCGGTTGATTCATTTGTATTCCTACTCTGCCAATAACGCGTATTTCCTGGTCCTCCGGCACTTCCGTATAGGCAAGTACAGAAAGGTTGCCAAGCCGCTGGCGAAGCAGGCGGGAAAGCCAGGGTCGAATTGTGGGAGAAACCACCAGCACTGAGGGGAAGCCCTTTTCTTCCGCTTCGTGTTTCTCCGTCGCAATTGAATTCACCAGCGCATCAATCAGCTTTGGCTCAAGAAATGCCTCCTTGGATTGTGCTGATTCCTGCAGTGAATTATTGAGAAGGTTCTCGAGATTCTGCTCAATGGTGATGATCGGCAGCTCTTCACCGACATCGATGATGTCCTGCACGATACTCCGGCCCAGGTGGGGTCTGATCAGAGCAGTAAGTTCGTTGGGGTCCTTGGTCTTGGTGCACTCAGAAAGCAGGTTGTCCATGATGGACCGGTTATCGCGGATGGACACCCCTTCCAGCAGCAGATTTTTCAGCACCTGAGTGACGGTTGCCACGGTCAGCTTGTTAGGCACCAGGTCTTCAATCAGCTTCGGCGACCTTTCAGTGACCAGATCAAGCAGCTGCTGGGTTTCGCTGTGTCCGAGCAGCTGGTCGGCATTGTTTTTCAGAATGGAATTCATGTGCGTCGCGATTGCAGTCGCCGGATC
>Ga0255760_10000413_pt1 | contig 42356 bp, 45 predicted proteins | sample 071ome_25_FD_179960 | JGI IMG/M metagenome (GOLD analysis project Ga0255760, IMG submission 179960) | Coastal salt marsh microbial communities from the Groves Creek Marsh, Skidaway Island, Georgia - 071410BT metaG (version 2) | ecosystem: Environmental > Aquatic > Marine > Intertidal zone >...
CTCTGGCCGGCCACTGCTCGTCTCGTCCGCGGTCAAGTGCTGCAAATTAGGGAACAAGGCTACATTGAGGCAGCGCGCCTGCTTGGCGCAAGCCCCAGCTACATTATCTTCAGACACATCCTTCCTAACACAGTCGGCGTGATACTGGTGACCCTCACCTTTGCCGTGCCCTCCGCGATCTTCACCGAGGCTTTTCTGTCCTTTATTGGCATGGGCGTCGCGCCGCCAACCCCGTCTTGGGGCTCGATGTGTAATGAGGGAGTCAAAACCATGCTGAGCCACCCTCATGAACTCTTTTTCCCCGCACTTTTCATCAGCATCACCGTGCTCGCCTTCAACCTACTCGGCGATGGTCTGAGCGAAGCGCTCGATTCCAAGATGAGAGCGCGAGGCTAGCTATGGCCCTCCTTCGCATTCAAAATCTAGCGGTTGAGTTCGAAACCTACGGCGGCACCGTACAAGCGGTTCGAGGCGTCTCGTTCGAGGTTGATCCTGGCCAGACACTCGCTATCGTAGGCGAATCAGGTTGCGGAAAATCCGTCACGGTTCAGGCCCTTATGGATCTGATTCCAAGGCCGCCCGGACGAATAAGATCTGGTGAGGCTTGGTTCGAGGGCCAGGACCTTTTCCAGCTCTCAGATGCTGAACGTAGCCAATTTCGGGGTCGGGATATTGGCATGATTTTCCAGGACCCGATGACCTCGCTTAATCCCACCATGACGATTGGCAAACAAATCGCCGAGCCCCTCAAGGTGCATCGGGGTTTATCAGAGGCTGCTGCCCTCCAGACTGCGGTTGATCTTTTGAAAAAGGCCAATATTCCAGAGGCCGAGCGACGGGCCAGCCAATACCCTTTCGAATTTTCGGGCGGCATGCTCCAAAGAGCGATGATCGCTCAGGCAATGGCCTGCGATCCAAAGCTCCTCATCGCCGACGAACCGACCACGGCACTTGACGTCACTATCCAAGCCCAGATCTTGGCGCTCATGTCGGAGCTGAAAGAACGACTCGGTATGTCCATCATACTGATTACTCATGATTTAGCCGTGGTCGCAAAAATGGCCGATACGGTGTGCGTTATGTATGCGGGTCAAATCGTCGAACGAGGCACCGCAGAGGATGTGTTCTACAGAAGCCGACATCCTTACACCCTGGGTTTGAAACAAGCCATGCCCTCTCGCGCCTTGTCTCGAGATCAAGCGCTGTCCCCCATCCCCGGCTCACCGCCAGATCTCTTTGCGCCGCCACCGGGATGTGGCTACGCCGCGCGTTGCCCCCACGCAATGACCGTGTGTCTGCAACAAGAGCCTCCTGAATGGCGCGATCCAAGTGGATCGGGTCACGCCGCCAAATGTTGGTTACAACATCCTGAAGCGCCCCAAGTCGAGGGGCTAGATCAACGGATCCACGCACTTGAGGTCAAAGAGTGATTCGCACCGAGCAACTAAGAAAATTCTTCGATATGGGACGAGGGCGTCGACTCCACGCGGTAGATGGCGTGACCCTAAAGATCGAAGCCAATGAAATTTTAGGTCTCGTCGGCGAGAGCGGCTCTGGGAAGTCCACGTTTGGAAAGACGCTCATCGGCCTCCATGAACGAACAAGTGGCGAGGCTTTCTTAGGTGAAGACCGACTCCCGGCTAAATTCTCCGCATCGGACCACTTGCGCTTCTCAAAGTCCATGCAGATGATTTTTCAAGATCCTTATGCCTCTTTGAACCCCAGGATGACAGTTCTTGATATCGTCGGTGAAGGCCTCTCGATTCGAGGCGAGCGCGCCAGCTCCGTGCGTGATCGGGTCGCGGACTGGCTTGAGCGGGTGGGTCTTAATGCAGACCATATGTCTCGCTACCCGCACGAATTCTCTGGTGGTCAGCGGCAGCGCATTGGTATTGCACGGGCCATGATTATTGAGCCTCAGTTCGTCGTTTGCGACGAACCCATCTCTGCACTCGATGTATCCGTTCAAGCCCAGGTGATCAATCTGCTTGATGACCTAAAAAAATCCATGGGACTGACCCTGCTTTTCATTGCTCATGATCTATCGATGGTGCGCTATGTGTCGGATCGAATGGCGGTGATGTACATGGGCGTGATCGTCGAATCGGGGCCTTCAGATGAGGTGTTCTTCAATCCTCTACACCCTTACACCCAATTTCTGATCGAGGCGAACCCAGAACCCGATCCGGCCTCAGAAAGAGCCAAGCCTTTCTCGAGGTTAACAGGCGAGATATCCTCACCCGTGGACATTAAGCCAGGGTGTCGTTTTGCTGATCGGTGTCCCAAGGCGTCTAGCGTCTGTCGTGAGGAAACCCCACCCCTCAAATTAGTCGACGGGACCCGGTCTAGCGCGACCCGGTCTATCGCCTGCCACCACGCCTAGCCGAAGTCTTACGCTGGCCAATACCTAACCTGTCTTTTCAACCATCCTCAAAATTGAAGTCTCAGTGGTGACTGATTCGATCTCAGCGAGCGGCACCCAAGCCAAGTCGTGAGATTCGTGACTGACTTTGAACGGCTCGTCTCGCGACGTCTCGAAAAGGTATCGAACATCATAGTGATCGTGCTCAGGTTCATTGCCGCGAGCAGGAATTCGGTGAATATCCAGATCAAAGATCTCCAGACTCACCAATTGCAACGACTTCAACCCGGATTCCTCAAGCGCTTCTCGAGTCGCCACTCTCACCGTGTTGCCATCTCCGTCTGCATGCCCGCCGAGCTGTAGCCATCGGTCCAACTTTTTGTGGTGTGTCAGCAAGCAATGTTTGTGCGGTCCATCGATGATCCAGGCGGACCCTGTGACATGCCCCTCGAGCAAGCTGCGCTTAAAACAATCCTCATGCCCGAGCACGAACCGCTTAAATACCTCGCCCACGCTCTGCTCCTCCGGATACCGCTGGAGGTAGCGATCGATCGCTTTAACCAACTGGGGACGCGACATAGCTAGGCCAGCCTTCGCATAGGATGAGCAGGTTTTTCATCGAAAAGTTCTACCAATCGTTCGGTCATGGCATCGCCAAGCTGCTCGGCATCCGTAATGGTCACGGCGTGCTGATAGTGATGGGTCACATCATGGCCGATACCAATGGCCACGAGCTCCACATCTGAATGGTTCTCTATCTGGTCGATGGCATATTTCAAATGTTGTTCTAGATAGTTACTTGGATTCACCAAGAGTGTACTGTTATCCACAGGCAGGCCGTCGGATATCACCATCAGAATTTTGCGGTCTTCAGGTCGCCCCTGGATCCTCGAGTGACTCCAAAGCAACGCTTCGCCGTCAATATTTTCCTTCAACAGTTCTTCGCGCATCATTAAGCCGAGGTTTCGTCTCGCACGCCGCCAAGGCATATCAGCGGCCTTGTAAATGATGTGCCGAATATCGTTTAAGCGTCCAGGCTGAGCTGGCTTTCCCTGCTGAAGCCAAAGCTCGCGCGATTGCCCACCTCGCCAGGCTTTGGTTGTGAAGCCCAGAATTTCGACCTTGACTGAGCAGCGCTCCAAAGTGCGACCCAAGATATCGGCACACATAGCGGCAATGCCGATCGAACGTCCGCGCATGGAACCCGAACTATCGATCAAGATTGAAACCACCGTATCGCGAAATTTAGTGTCTTTCTCTTGCTTGAAGGCCAGCGGAGAGAAGGGGTCAATGATGATGCTCGGCAACCGTGAGGTATCCAAGACCCCCTCTTCCAGATCGAAGTCCCAGCTCCTATTTTGTTGCGCCATCAGCTTGCGTTGCAGCCGATTGGCCAACTTGCTGATGATTATTTGCGAATTCTGTAGATGCTGATCTAGAACCCCACGAAGCCGGTCGAGCTCATCACTCTCGCAGAGTTCGTCTGCGAAAACGACCTCATCAAACTCGCTCGTAAAGGTCTTATATTCAAACGTCTTTGGTCGTGCCCAACTTTTCTCGCCTTGGGGATCCGGCGGCGCGCCCGACTCATCCTCTGAGCCTTCGGCATCAACGAGGTCCGCCGCGTCCATATCGACCGGCACTTCGCCCTCGATCGCATCAGACAAATCGCCTTCGCTACCGGAATCGTCTTCGCCCCCTTCATCGCTCGATTCAGTCTCTATCTCCTGATCTTGCTCCTCAAGGTCATCGGAGGCCCCTTGCTGATCTTCGTCTGCGTGATCATCGAGCAGGTCGAGCTGCGCCATAAGCGCCATCGCGAGATCACTAAACATCGCCTGATCAAATCGCTGCTCGGCATACTGATCAAGATCAACATCAATCTTTTCAGTTAGGTATTTTCGCCACGGAGACAGGATTCGATCAGCGGAAGGGGGCAGTTCAGCGTTAATCATCCGCTCTCTAATGAGCAGCCCGACAGCCGCGCCCAATGAGAAATCATCAAGCTCTGCCATCGTCGTAGCAGTCAACGTTTCCAAACTAGCGTCCAGTTGTGCGCTCAGATTGTCCTGCACACCTCGCATCAGATAGGAGCCGATCACTGCAAGACGCGCTTCTTCAACTGCGTCGAAGACCTCCTGGGCAACACCGCCATCCGGCCTTCGTTCAAGATGAGTTTGCGCGTCGTGAAAGCGTTCTTTGAGCGCAAATCGATCCGCGGTCCCTCGCAGGACCGCAAGCCCTTCTTCGCCGATACCCGGTTCGGGCGCGGGCAATCTCACCTTGCTGCCCTGCATGTAGGGTTTGCCTCGACCGAATGTCACCGACAATTCATCATTACCGGATATGGCTCGCATGGTCGAAGTGACCGCTTGGCGAAATACTTCGGTGGTGTCCTCCATCCGCCTGCCTGTCCCTACCTAGGCGCCCTGATTCAGGACAATACCCGCGCTGGATTCCGGCAGCTCTGTGCCCATACAACGCTGATAGTACTCAGCGATAATCGGGCGTTCGGTCTCATCACACTTATTCAAGAAGGTCAGCCTGAAAGCAAACCCAAGGTCGTTAAAAAGCGCTGCATTTTCAGCCCACATAATGACCGTTCTCGGTGACATGACAATCGATATGTCGCCATTGATGAATCCTTGGCGAGTGAGCGAAGCCACAGACACCATGTGCGACAGCGTTGATTTATCCATTGCGGGATGTTTGGCCGAAACGATATCGACCTCGCTCTCATGCGGCAGATAATTCAGCGTCGTCACGATGTTCCAACGATCCATCTGGCCTTGGTTAATCTGCTGGGTCCCGTGATAGAGACCGGTGGGATCTCCAAGGCCAATGGTGTTCGTCGTTGCAAACATCCTAAAACTTTCGTGCGGGCTGATCACGCGGCTTTGATCGAGGAGCGTCAACTTACCCTCAACTTCCAACACCCGTTGGATCACGAACATCACATCCGGGCGTCCTGCGTCATATTCATCAAATACAATGGCACACGCCCTTTGGAGCGCCCAGGGCAGAAGACCTTCTTTAAACTCTGTCACCTGCTGCCCTTCTTTTAAGACAATGGCATCTTTACCCACCAAATCCATTCTGCTCACATGGGAATCAAGATTAATTCGAATACAGGGCCAATTCAGTCTCGCTGCGACCTGCTCGATGTGAGTCGATTTCCCCGTCCCGTGATAGCCCTGAACCATGCACCGTCGGTTGTGTGCAAAGCCTGCAAGAATCGCAAGCGTGGTCTCGGGATTAAACAAATAGCTGGGGTCAATATTGGGCACATGCTCTGAGGGTTCAGAGAATGCTGGCACCGCCATCTCAACTTCAAGTCCGAACAGTTCTTTGGCACTGACGGTTGTGTCTGGGATACCATTTCCGCCTAGGGCGCCTTTTTGCTTTGCCATGCGTGTACCTTACTACTGGTGTAAATCTTCTATTAAGGCAACCCATTGAAAAGAAAGCTTTTTTAGAAACCTTCCAACGGCCGCCTCCCGATCAGCAAGGATCGATAAGTGATGTCATCATTCCGAAAGCGCTCAAACTGCGCTTCTGCTACCTTTTCGGAAGTTTCCAATCACGAGAAGATTCAACTCCTGGCGCAATGATTCACACGACCGAGGCAAACAGCGGCCGATAAGGATACCATTAACCCCTCAAATTACCATGGTCACACGCCGCTCCCGCAGATCACCACAGGAGATACTCTATGCCCCTCATCTACCTTGTTCGCCATGGACAGGCCGCCGCCGGCTACTCAGAGGACCCCGATCCAGGTCTAGATGATCTTGGCCGCGCACAGGCTGAGGCTGCCTCCGAGACTCTTTTGACTGCAGGTCCCAAACGTATACTGTCCAGCCCGCTGAAAAGAGCGCAAGAAACTGCTCATCCCTACGCTCGAGCGATCGGAGAATCCGTGACTTTAGAATCGCGCGTCTCTGAAATTCCCTCACCCAACTTATCGGTGAGCGAACGGGGTGCTTGGCTTCAGGGCATTATGCAAGGCCAGTGGTCAAACCAAAGCGAAGCTTTACAGGCCTGGCAAGCGTCACTTGTTGATGTCTTAAAGGAAGCACAAGAGGACACAGTGATTTTCTCGCATTTTGTTGCAATCAATGCCTTGGTTTCTGCGGTGACCAAGGATGATCAGGTATTGGTCTTCAGGCCTGATAACGCCAGCATCACGACTTTCCAGGCAATCAACGGCGAGCTGGTGTTGGTCGCTAAAGGCGAGTCCCGTCTGACGGTCGTGAATTAGCGACCCTCGACGAAGGTTCGACTAGGCGCCGCAAAGCTTCAAATTCAAATCGCTCAAATGCTGCCAAGGGTCACCCGGCCACTGGCCTTTCGCCTGCCGATCAAGTTGAGACAACTCAACGAAAAGCCCTTGAAGCTGATCGAGATCAAGACGTCTCAAAGCTTTACCAACTAAAGGCTGCCGCTTGGGCCAGATCCGATACTGCCGAATGGCGTCTTCAATCGTTGACGTTGCCGCATGCTGTTTCATTTGCACCAGCTGCCTGACCTCTCGAGTCAATGCGCCGGCGATCAAAACCACATCGACACCCTCAGCCTCAAGCGCTCGAAGCATGCGAAGACTCCGAGGCGCTTGGCCCAAAAGCGCAGCGTCCAACCACTGATAGACGTCGAATCGCGCTTGATCACTGACGGCGCTCTCAACCATTGCCTGATTCACCTGACCATCAATGGCTTGTAACGCCAAGCGGTCGATTTCCTGCACCGCCGCGAGTAAGTTGCCCTCTATTTTCCGCGCGAGCGCATTCACTGTCGCCCGGTCGGCCTTGAGCCCCCGGCTCGCCATACGTCGTTGAATCCACGGAGGCAAATCTTTTGGTGCAAGCGGCCAGACTTGAACAATCCCACCCGCTTGATCCATCAACTTAAACCACTTGGTTTTTTGCGTCGCCGCATCCACTCTAGGTGACGTCACCAGGATCACATTGTCGTCTTGCGCTTTGGCCAGTTCCGATAACGCGCTCGAGCCCTTGTCACCGGGTTTCCCGTTCTGCAGTCGAGTTTCAATTAATTTGCGAGAGGCGAAGAGCGACAGCGCATCAGATTCATTTAGAACATCCTGCCAATCAAACCCGCGCTCCACATGGAAAATCACCCGTTCTTCCACACCTTCTCTCCGAGCAGCCGCGCGCACGGCATCTGCAGCTTCTTGGACTAAGAGCGGCTCGTCACCAGACACCCAATAAAGGCGCATCAACGTTTTTTCTAAGTGTGCTTCGAGCTTGTCAGGGTAAATCTTCATAGGATCTGATTTCAGCGCGTCTGCGGCTTCACCGCGATCTTAGCGAGCCGTTGGCCAATTTGCCGAATCAGTTGGTCTCCCAACGTTTTCCGGAGCTGATCGAGTCTTCGCGCCTCGGCCTCCCCCGCAGCAAGTAAATTACTACGCTGCTCAACAAAGCGATCCGCCGTCTCTGCACTCTGTGTGAAGACCAGCTCACCTTCAGGCCCAAAGACTAAAGCAGACCAACGGAGGGTGACTCGATAGTTGATGACCGCATCCAGCGGTGAGGCCGCAATCGGCCACTTTTGATACGTCTCATCAATCAATTCGACGATATAGGTTGACTCAGATAAGGGCCCGACTCGCACCGACGAAATCAGAGCCTCTTGAGCGGCTTTCAAGGATGGCTGGGCGACATCAGCAATGGACAAGGGCGGCATGCTAGCCCAAAAGTCGTTCCCGCGTAACTGATATCCGCACCCTCCAAGCAAGAAGCAGAACACCAGCGACGCCCGGAGTACACTCATCAGTTCACAACAAAATTAATCAGTTTGCCGGGGACAAAAATGACCTTACGAATGGTCTTGTCCTCAAAATATTTTTGGCAGTTGGGATGATCGACGGCAAGCGCTGTTGCATCGGACTCAGTGATGTCTGCAGGGACGTCGACATTAGCTCTCACTTTGCCATTGATCTGGACAACCAAAGACACAGATGTTCGAACCATTGCAGATTCGTCAGCCATCATCCAAGTGGCCGCATTCAAATCGGTCTCGGTCAAGACACGCCAAAGATGTGCTGAGATATGGGGCGTAATCGGCGACATCACCATCACCACCGCAGACAGCGCTTCATACAACACGGGGAGGCGTTGGCTCGACGTCGAGTCGTATTTATTGATCGCATTCATCAGGCTCATGGATGCCGCAACGACGGTGTTAAAGGCCAAACGGCGCCCATAATCATCATGGGCTTTCGCGAGTAATTCGTGCGTCTGGCGCCGCAGATCAATATCGGCGTCGTTCAGCTCGCTGACCAAAAGCACGGGTTCGTTGCCTTGAGCCTTAACGTCATGCACTGCAACCCAAAGCCGCGTTCGAAGCCACTTATGAGCAGATTCAACACCATTTTCTGCCCATTCAAAGCTCTGCTCGGGAGGCGCAGCGAACATCATGGCCATTCGCACTGCATCAGCCCCAAACTGATCAAGCAAATGCTGGGGGTCGCCGGCATCACCCGATGATTTACTCATCTTGCTACCGTCTTTGAGCACCATTCCCAGAGCGAGGAGCTTTTCAAACGGCTCATCGCCTTCAACCAGCCCAAAGTCTCGCATCACCTTATGAAAAAAACGAGCATAGAGAAGATGTAAAATTGCATGCTCTTCCCCGCCAACATAGTGATCAACATGCCCCCAATAGCGCGCACGCTCATCGAGCATAGAGGTCCTGGCGTCGCTCGACATAAATCGTGCGTAGTACCAACTGGATTCCATGAAGGTATCAAACGTGTCGGTCTCTCGCTCAGCAACCTCACCACATCGCGGGCAGTCGGTTTTAGACCAGGCTTCCATTTTCTTAAGCGGTGAGCCCACGCCCTCGAAGACCACCTCTGTCGGCAGTTCAACTGGCAAATCTTGCTCTGGGACTGGGACAGCGCCACAAGCAGAACAATGAATCATCGGGATAGGACAACCCCAATAACGCTGCCGCGAAACGCCCCAGTCTCGCAGACGATAATTTGTTTGCTTCGCGCCGAGGCCTTTCGCTTCCAGGGCTGCAGTAATGGCATCAAACGCGCCTTGAAAATCTAGACCGTCAAATTGACCGGAATTGATCAACGTATGTTTCTCAACCAGAGCCGCCTCATCCAAAGATCTGGTCTCGTCCACGGCCGCGATGACCTGCTGAATGGGCAACTGATACTTTTTGGCAAATTCCCAATCGCGCTGGTCGTGTGCTGGAACCGACATCACCGCACCACTGCCGTACTCCATTAGAACAAAGTTAGCAATCCAGACAGGAATGTCTTCGCCCGTCAAAGGGTGCTGAGCAACAAAACCGGAGTCCATGCCCAACTTTTCAAGCTTCGCCATATCGGCTTCTGCCATCTTGACTTGATTACAGGCTTCAACAAATTGAGCGATGGACGGATTCCTTTCTGCTGCCGCTTTGGCAACCGGATGCTGAGGCGCCACCGCGAGGTAGGTTGCGCCCATCAATGTGTCTGGCCGAGTGGTGTAAACCGTGATTCCGCCAAAGGCCTCCATAGGGAAGGTCAGCTCTACACCTTCAGATCGACCGATCCAATTGCGTTGCATGGTTTTTATTTTTTCGGGCCAGCCATCCAACCCATCGAGCTCATTAAGAAGCTCTTCAGCATAATCGGTGATTTTGACAAACCATTGCGCGAGTTCCCGTCGTTCAACCTGCGCACCTGACCGCCAGCCTTTCCCATCCACAACCTGTTCATTCGCGAGAACCGTTTGATCTACCGGGTCCCAGTTAACCCAAGCGGCCTTCTTATATACCAGGCCACGCTCAAACATCTGCGTGAAAAACCACTGCTCCCAGCGATAATAGTCGACGTCGCACGTGGCGAACTCGCGGCTCCAATCAAATGCGAGCCCTAATCGCTGCATTTGCCCCTTCATGTAAGCAATGTTGTTCCGCGTCCAGCGCGCTGGGGGTACTTGGTTCTTAATGGCCGCATTCTCAGCCGGTAACCCAAAGGCATCCCAACCCATGGGCTGCAACACCTGCTTACCATTTAAACGCTGAAAACGCGCAATCACATCGCCCAAGGTATAGGTCCTAACATGGCCCATATGAAGCTGACCACTCGGGTAGGGAAACATCGAAAGGCAATAAAATTTTTCTTGGTCTGGGACTTCGGACACCTTAAACGTTTGACCCTCGGACCATCGGGCTTGTTCATCTCGCTCCAACTGTTGCGGGTCGTAGGCGGGAATCGATGGCTGACCGGACATAGTTCAAGGTCCTTTTTTCGAAGGCGGCAATTCTACATCATCTGTCTCTGGGGCGTGGGAAAAGCCTGAGCGCACGCTCTGCTTACCAAGCCGAACCCACAGCAGATTCGCGAAGAACACCACTATCAACGCCGCCCATAGGAATTGATACCCCAATGCCTGAAATGGCGTCTTACCCTCGTACACTGAGACTTCGCCTACGAGTACGCCAGGCTCGTTCCGAGGCAGCATGGCAAGCTTTTTACCCGTTGCATCAATCAGCGCGGTGACACCATTGTTGGTCACTCGCAACAAGTCTCGCCCTAATTCGAGCGCTCTCATCTGCGCGATCTGGAGGTGCTGCCAAGGTCCTATGGAATCCCCAAACCAAGTGTCATTACTTATGGTGACAAGGAGACCAGGATCTCTCGCTGCGCTTCGAACCAATTCGGGATAGGCAATCTCGTAACAAATCGATAGAGCCAGCGGTATGCCATTCAAGGTCAGTGGGGCCTGCTCTCTCGGGCCTGGCCGATTTCGAGACATCGGTAAATCAAAAAAAGTAATGACGCCCCGAAGCCAGGATTCCAGCGGCACGTACTCTCCAAAAGGCACCAAATGACGTTTGATGTATTGGCCTTGTGCCTTACCAAGCCCGAGCGCCGTGTTGGTGTACCCCTCATCATCCCGACCGGGAATACCCAATATCAGACCGGCCTCTTGGCGAATCATTTCTTCGTGCATTGCTTGAACCAAGCGCTCACGGTTTTGTCGAAAATCCGTGAATGCAGCCTCAGGCCAAACCACCAAAGACACATCACGCAAACCCAATGTCGGTTGCCAGTGCCGATCAAAGTTTTCGCGGAATTGGTGCGCATACCACTTGGTGTGTTGATCCAAATTACCCTGGACGCCCGCCACAGAGAGGGTCTTCCCTGCCACCACCCAGGACTGTGAAGACATCAGGATCGATGACCCTAAAATCAAGGTAAGCAGACTGATGTGGGGCACAGAGCGCGACCAGGACGCCGATTGGAGGGCGCTAGCAACAAGCTCTGCAGACAGCGCGACGAAGAAGCCCACCAGATAGACGCTGCCAACGGGGGCCCATCCCGACCAGAGCGTTTCAAGATGCCCATAGCCCACCAACAGCCAAGGAAACCCCGTGAGCAGATGTGATCTCAGCAGTTCACCCAGTACCCAGGTAACCGCGAACCAATGCCCGCCCGCGGTGCGGGGCGCTCGTTCAAGCGTATTGAGCAACCAAGCCTGTGGCAGGAGCGTCAGAGACCAGGCAAAAACAAATAGCGTCACCATGACCAGCGCAAGCCAAACCGAGGCACCGCCGTACTCGTGAATGCTCACGAAAATCCAGCTGATGCCAGTGCCGAATGCGCCAAGCCCGAACCCGTAATATCGAATCAGCACCGTGCGTCGATCGACATCCGTCGTCGAAAGGCGAAGACCCACTAAGCTGAAGAGACTCAGCCACCAAAGATCAAAAGGCGCAAAGGACAAGGTCAGGAGCACGCCAAGCGGCAGGCTCAGCAGTAAGTCACGCAATAAGGCGCTTTGACCCTTAGACATCCGCGGGTCGGCGGGTCACTTGTAGCAGATGAACGCGTCGATTGTCGGCATTCATCACTCTAAACTCCAATCCGTCGATATCGAGCACGTCGTCTCTCGTGGGTAAGCGACCAATTCGGTGCATCATCATGCCGCCAACCGTATCGTATTCATCATCTGAAAATTGCGTACCGAAGACGTCATTGAAGTCTTCAATAGTGGTGAGTGCCTTCACCATGTAGGTGCCATCGGTGTGCGGCTTGATGAAGTCCTCTTCGTCATAATCAAACTCGTCCTCGATGTCGCCAACAATCTGTTCCAGCACGTCTTCAATAGTGACAATCCCACTGAGGGAGCCGTATTCATCGTAAACCACGGCCAAGTGATTCCGATTTGCACGGAATTCCTGCAACAGAACATTCAGACGTTTGCTCTCCGGAATCCCTGATGCCGGTCGGAGCAGGTCACGTAAGTTAAACTTCTCTGACCGATCTGGGTGCGCGAGAAATAGCAGGTCCTTCGCGAGCAAAATCCCTAACACTTCGTCACTGCCATCGGCGAGTACCGGAAATCGAGAATGCCGACTATCAATCACTAACGACAAGATTTCGGCCGGGGTCTGATCAATACGGATAAAAATCACTTGTGCTCTGGGCACCATGATCTCTCGCGCTCGCATGTCAGAGACCGTCAGCGCGCCTTCAATAATGCTGAGCACCTCTGCGTCCAAAAGATCACGCTGTTCGGACGCTCGCAATACTTCGATTAATTCGTCCCGACTGCTTGGCTCGCCGGTGAGCGCCATAGACAGCCGTTCAAGCCAGGACCGACTCTTTTCGGGTCTCGAGTCCGCATCGCTCACAGGGCGGTCTCGGCGTAGGGGTTTTGTATCCCTAGTCTTTTCAACATCGCAATTTCCCTCGATTCCATGGCCGCAGCTTGCTTCGATGTGACATGGTCAAACCCCAATAAATGCAGCATGCCATGGAGGAGCAAATGAAGAAAATGTTCTCTAGGGACTTTCCTCTGAGCACCAGCTTCCCGTCTGACCACTTTCGGGCAGATCACCAAATCACCGAGTGCGACCTGATCTTCCGACACCCATGCGCGATTCGGGAAAGCGAGTACATTCGTCTCACGGTCAACCCCTCTAAATTCATGGTTAAGTCGACGTATCTCTGCGCCCGTCGCAAGAAGTAAACACGTTTCAGTTTTTGCGCTTTTTTCCCGCTTAGCAATGGATGATTGAGGCAAAACCTCAAGCATCCATTGCTCAAAGAGTGCCTCCGACCCTTCTAGCCATGAACGCTCTACTCGTGCCCGTTTGATCAAATCGATGCGGTGGTAGTGGCTCACGCTGGAAGCCCCGATGCGCAACGCCAATAGCTAACTCTCGCGGCCATTGCCTTCATGGATCTCGTAAGCTTCAACGATGCGCTGCACCAGCGGATGCCTGACCACATCTTTGGCGCCAAAGTGCGTAAAGGATATCCCTTCGACGGCACCCAAAACCCTAATCGCATGACGCAAACCTGATTGCGTTTTACTGGGTAAATCGATTTGAGTCATATCGCCCGTCACCACCACCGTCGACCCAAAGCCTATGCGCGTGAGGAACATTTTCATTTGCTCAGCGGTCGTATTTTGGCTCTCGTCGAGAATGATAAATGCATCGTTCAGGGTACGACCTCGCATATAAGCCAGTGGCGCAACTTCTATGAACCCTCGCTCTATTAATTTTTCGACCCGCTCAAAGCCGAAGAGTTCATAAAGTGCGTCATAAAGCGGACGCAAATAAGGATCGATCTTCTGCGCCAAATCACCGGGTAAGAAGCCCAATTTCTCTCCAGCTTCCACTGCTGGCCGAACCAATAGGATCCTTGAAATTTTTTCCTGCTCAAAGGCTTCGACAGCACAAGCCACCGCTAAAAACGTCTTCCCAGTGCCCGCAGGCCCTATACCAAAATTGATGTCGTGCTCACGGATGGCTTGCACATACTGATTTTGATTGTAGCCTCGAGGTTTAACCGACTTCTTTCGCGTCTTAATAATCTGAAAGCCGGCGTCAGCCCCCTGGGTAAGGGCAACGACACCTGAATCCTGTAACGCCAAATGCAATGCTTCTGAGGTCATCGGCGACCCATCAGCCAATTCTTGATAGAGCCTTGTTATGAGTGCTTTTGCTGCGATCACCGACTGTTCTTCACCGGTGAATTTAAATTCATTGCCCCGGTTGGAAATGGTAACCCCAAGGCGTGTTTCGATTTGTCTCAAATGTTGATCGTAAGGCCCACACAACTCGGCCAGCTGCTGGCTATTGTCAGGCTCTAGTCGAGTTAACAACGTGGGTTGGGTTAGATCACGACCAGAATCAACTTTTCCGAAAGTCAAAAGATGAGGCTCCTTATAGAATGGAATAATCGCTTTCGAGCAGAATGCTAGCGCAAAGACTGTGTCGTCAAGAAGATCCTATGCGTCACTCGCACAAGATGCCTCGAAGGGAGTTGGGCAGCGCTTCAGTGATCTCTACCCTAACGAACTGTCCAATCAAACCGGGATCAGTGCTTCTGAAATTCACCACCCGATTGTTTTCAGTACGGCCCTGAAGCTGTCCCGGATCTTTTTTCGAAATACCGGTCACCAAAATCGACTCAATGCCACCCACCATCTGGCGGCTGATCACCATCGCTTGATGACTGATCAAAGCCTGGAGCTGCTCGAGACGCTTCTTTTTGATCTCCATGGGCGTGTCGTCAGGAAGATCAGCAGCAGGCGTTCCCGGCCGAGCGCTGAAAATAAAGCTGAACGAATGGTCAAACCCAATCTCTTCGATCAGATTCATTGTCTGCTGGAAGTCAGCGTCCGTCTCCCCGGGAAAGCCGATAATGAAGTCAGACGACAAACTGATCTTGGGCCTGATCGAGCGAAGTCTTCGGATCTTTGATTTGTATTCGAGAACAGTATGGCCACGCTTCATTCTTGCAAGGATGCGATCCGATCCGCTCTGAACTGGCAAATGCAAATGGCTCACCAGTTCGGGGGCCTCTCCGTAAAGGTCAATGAGAGAGTCGCTGAACTCCACTGGGTGGGACGTGGTATAGCGAATCCGATCAATGCCTTCTATCTGCCGAATCACGGCGATTAAGTAAGCGAGATCAGCCATCCCACCATCATCCAAAGGACCTCGGTAGGCGTTCACGTTCTGGCCGAGCAGGTTGACTTCTCTCACGCCCTGTTCGGCAAGCGCCAACACCTCCCCGACCACATCAGCAAGTGGCCTAGAAACCTCTTCTCCGCGCGTGTAGGGCACCACGCAGAAGGTGCAATACTTGCTGCACCCCTCCATGGTCGACACAAACGCAGTTGGGCCGTCAACCTGAGCCGGTGGCAGATGGTCAAATTTCTCAATTTCGGGAAAGCTGATATCAATCACCGATTGACCCAAGCGACTTGACTCCTTCAGCATGGCCGGTAATCGATGCAAGGTCTGAGGACCAAAGACAAGGTCGACGAAGGGGGCTCTTGTCTTTATCGCCTCGCCCTCCTGGCTCGCGACACAGCCACCCACACCTATCTTCAAATTAGGATTAGCCTCTTTGAGTTTTTTCCAACGCCCCAGTTGATGAAACACCTTTTCCTGCGCCTTCTCTCGAATCGAGCAGGTGTTGAGCAACAGTAAATCAGCAGACGCCTCCTCGTTGGTCAGCACGTAACCCGCGTGAGCGCTCAACATATCGGCCATTTTAGATGAGTCATACTCATTCATCTGACAGCCGTGCGTTTTTATAAATAGCTTCGGAGGGCTCAAGGTCGTGACTAGCAATTGAGGAAGCCCTATTATACGGGGGTGGATGCGGATCCTCTAGCCGTATCGAGGCACGGGACGGTGCCCTTGAAAAAAGGATCGAAAGACCCAATAACCCCACTTGATGCGTTGCTCTCCTATTTGGGCGACCCATCCAACTGGAGTCTGGCCGAGTTTCAGAAGTTAGCGACTCAAAACCCAAGTCACCATGGACGATGAAGGCCAACCGAATTAGATACAATGAGCATTGAGCTGAAGACTGACAGCCCATTTTAGGACCGTCACGCCTTAGAATTTTCGGCCCGCCCTTCCACGATGGGTGACCCCACACGAGCAACGACTATGCCCCAACAACCCACATATAAAGTGATTTTCTTCAACCAGGGTCAAATTTTCGAAATCTACGCGCGTCAAATCTATCAGTCTGATCTCTATGGCTTTATTGAAATTGAAGAAATCTTATTTGGTGAGCGATCGCAAATGTTGGTCGATCCCAGTGAGGAGAAGCTGAAATCTGAGTTCGAAGGGGTTAAGCGATCGTACTTGCCCATGCATGCCATTGTTCGCATCGATGAGGTCACCAAAGAAGGGATTGGCAAGATATCTGAAGCCAAAGGCAATATCGCCCCTTTTCCCATGCCAGCCTTCACGCCAAAAGGAAGCTCTGACTAATCTCGATGTATCCCACGCCCCATAGCCTGCGAACGCCTGAGAAAGTCGCGTTTGCCGCAAGCGACGGCAGCGTTGCCATCACCTATCGAGCGCTAGAGGAACACTCGAATCAAACCGCGCATCTGCTCCGATCGATGGGGCTAACCCGGGGCGATGGCATTGCCCTCCTTCTCGACAATGACCCGCACTTTTTGGTGATCGCCTGGGCCGCGCAACGAAGTGGTCTCTACTACACGCCCATTAGCACCTTTTTCCAATCTGATGAGGTGTCCTACATCCTGTCTAACTCAGATGCCAAAGTCTTATTCACCAAATCCACCCTACTGGGCCGGCTGAAGATGTCGCTACCGGCCGATCTGAAGGTGATTGACCTTGATACCGATCAGCCCGATCACTGGGCCAATCTCATCCAACAGCAACCGATCACACCGATTGCGGATGAGTGCGAAGGCGCTGAGATGATTTATTCTTCTGGTACCACCGGGCAACCCAAGGGCATCCGGTTCGACATCAAAGGGCTTCCAATGGGCACGGTGTCGCCCCTGATCGAAAAGCGAATTCAACTTCATCAACTAGATGAAACCTGCCGCTATCTCTCTACCGCCCCGCTCTACCACTCGGCGCCGCTTCGTTACAATCTGCTGGTGTCTCGACTCGGCGGCACAAGCTACATCATGCCCAAGTTTGATGCCCAGATGGCGCTTGAGCTCATCGAATCAAAACGCATCACGCACAGTCAATGGGTGCCCACCATGTTTGTTCGAATGTTGGCACTCCCATCTGAGCAAAGGCGCCAATTTGACCTCAGTAGCCATCGCTTCGCCATTCACGCGGCCGCCCCATGCCCACAAGATGTCAAGCGCGCCATGATCGAATGGTGGGGCGATATCATCCACGAATATTATTCTGGCACCGAATCTAACGGGTCGACGGCCATCGACACTGCCCAGTGGCTCGCGCATCCCGGCAGCGTCGGACGCGCTTTCCACGGCGAGATCAAAGTATTGGATGACGCGTTCAACGAATTGCCTCCCGGCGAAACGGGGCAAATCTACTTTGCTAATGGGAATACCTTTGCTTATCACAAGGATCTGGAAAAAACGGCCAAGGCCTATTCCCCTCAAGGCTGGTCATCCCTCGGGGATATTGGTTATGTGGATGCTCAAGGCTATCTCTATCTCAAGGATCGAAAGTCATTCATGATCATTTCGGGCGGGGTCAACATCTATCCCCAAGAAATCGAGGATGTCCTCATTAATCACTCGGCAGTGATCGATGTGGCAGTCTTCGGCGTGCCGAATGAAGAATTTGGTGAGGAAGTCAAAGCCGTGGTTGAGCTCCACCCGGACGCACGCGCAGGCGACGCGCTGGCTGACGAACTCATGCGTTACTGCAGAGATTGTTTATCGCATATCAAGTGTCCACGAAGCATCGATTTCACCGAAGCTCTGCCTAGACATCCAACAGGCAAACTCTACAAAAGCGCGCTTAAAGCCAAGTACTGGCCAGGTTCTCAGCTGATTGCTCACTGATCCCAGCGCGACAGGTCTGAACCGGCAAGATGATCAAGACTCAGCGCCGCATGCGTCTCGCTCCCCGGAAAAATGAAATCCGGCAAAATATCCACAAGCGGTTGCAGGACAAACCGCCGGGATTGCGCTCTCGGATGCGGCAGAATTAACCCGTCACTTTGGATGACTTGACGACCAAGCGCGATCAAATCGAGGTCCAAGACCCGAGACGTATTCTTCTTGTGCAAGGCCGGCCGGCCAAAAAACACCTCCAAAGACTGCAAGAAAGCCAATAAATCAAAGGCTGTCTGGCGGGTCTCAATGGCGACGATGGCATTGGCAAAGTCTGGGCTGCCCTCGGGCATCGCCTCTGGTGAGGTCCGATAGATGTGGGATTCGAGGTATTGCCCCTCACTATGGCGCCGCAAATGGGCCATCGCGCGCTGCAATTGCTGATAAGGCGCGTCAAGATTACTTCCAAGGGCAATGATCGCAAGCGAAAGTGACTCGGAACCATCTGGGATCATTGTGCAAGGTCCATGGCGAGGGCTGATGAGTTTATGATACTTTGAGACCATTAATGATTTTGATAAAGGAAACATGATGAAAGCGGCCGTCCTTCGAGCACAAAACCAACCGATGGAAATTGAAGATGTTTCAGTCGCCAACCCAGGCCCGAGAGAAGTTCTGGTTCGCACCCTGGCTGCGGGCGTCTGTCACAGTGATCTACATTTTCTTGACGGCTCCTACCCCTATCAACTACCGACCATCCTGGGTCACGAAAGTGCCGGCGTTGTAGAAGCGGTGGGTCGCGACGTGACCTACGTCAAAAAGGGAGATCACGTCATTACTTGCTTGTCTGCATTTTGTGGCCATTGCGATAAATGTTTGACGGGCCATCTGTCGCTGTGCCAGAGCCCGGAAGTGGCCCGTAAGGCAGATGATGCGCCGAGGTTAAGCACCTCAAGTGGTGACACCATCCATCAGTTTCTCAACCTTTCCTCCTTCGCCGAAATGATGCTGATTCATGAGCACGCACTCGTAAAGATTCGCGAGGACATGCCCATGGACCGAGCCGCACTGATTGGCTGTTCCACCACAACAGGCGTGGGTGCCGTATTCCACACGGCGGGCGTAGAACCGGGTTCGACCGTCGTTGTGATCGGTTGTGGCGGCGTTGGCCTCGCAGCGATCAACGGTGCAGCGATTGCAGGCGCTGGCCAAGTAATCGCGGTGGACCGCGTTGACTCTAAACTCGAACTCGCCAAAAGCGTCGGCGCGACCCATACGATCAACGCGGCAGAAAAAGACGCGGTTGGGGAGGTTCTTGAGATGACCCACGGGGGTTGCGATTACGCATTTGAAGCGATTGGACTCAAAGCCACGGCAGAGCAAGCCTTCAAGATGCTTGGCCCAGGGGGGACGGCGACAGTGATCGGGATGATTCCTGTGGGCACTATGGTCGAACTCCACGGCGTTGAATTCTTACGGGAGAAAAAAATTCAAGGCTCCAACATGGGCTCCAATCGATTCCGGATTGATATGCCGCGATTTGTCGAGTTCTATCTTAACGGCAAGCTTCATTTGGATCAGATGATTTCAAAGCACATCCGGCTAGAGGACGTAAATGTCGCGCTGGACGCACTCAAAACCGGCGAGGAAGCGCGTCACGTGATCGTCTTCGATTGAGTCTGACCCATGGCCGAATTAGAAATAGAAACCGAAGTCACCGGCAACGTCTGGAAAATCCTTTGCCAAGTGGGCGATCAGGTAACCGAAGAGCAGGAGCTGATCATTTTGGAGTCCATGAAAATGGAAATTCCTGTGGAGGCGCCTCAAGCGGGCAGAGTGAAAGCCATCTGCGTCAATGAGAGCGATCCAGTCGACGAAGGGCAGATCGTCGTCATCCTGGAGACCTAATCTCCGGTATAAGTCGCAGGCGACTTCGTCAGAAATTGCAGCATGGCCTGCCGGCGATCTTCTGTTGTTGCCGTCAGTAAATTTTGATCCGTGTCCATGTGCAATATCGCCGCATCGAGCGCGCCTGCAATCTGATTCAAGGTTTGTTTGATCATTTGGGTCGCAATCGGCGGTTGAGCGGCGTAACGCTCCGCCATGTTGAGCGCGACCTGATCAAGGTTCTCTAATTCGCATAGCTCATCGATAAGCCCCCAATTTGCTAGCGTCGGGGCATCCAGCCGTTCGCCCAGCATCACCATCCGCTTAGCTCTCGAAATGCCAACCAATCGCTGACACAACCCGATGCTCTGCCACATCAGGTTCATGCCTAGGTTAATTTCCGGATAGCCCGCGCTGGCGTTGCGAGCGGCAACTCTGAAGTCACAAGCTGTGGCGATACAAAGCCCTCCTCCAAGCGCGACTCCGTGCATCTGAGCGATAGTCACCTGAGGGATGTCTAACATGGCTCGCAACATACGCGCCCCCAGGCCCGCATCGCGGCGGCGCTGGACGAGCGGCGCAGGAGCTGCAGGAGGCTGTTTCAGGTCGGCCCCCGCGCTGAAGTGTTGCCCGGACCCTTTAAAAATCAGAACTCGTGCAGGGTCATCAATCATTTCCCTTGAGAATCGCTCAATGGCCTTCATCAAAGCAGTACTCAACGCGTTCAAGGATTCAGGTCGATTGAACGTTGCCACCAACACGTCGCCCACGCGACGCTTCAAGATCAGGGTTTTCGCCATCGAGATCAGTCCTCACTCTGCGTGTCAAAGTAATCCGATCTGACCTTGGTCAACGTGGCAAAATTACTGGCGGAAATCTCAAATCGCAGCTTCGCAAGCGCGGCCTCTGAAACCGAAAGTCCCAGGTCAGACGACGTAACCGACGAGGCGTTGCCTGTCTCACTATTTTCTAACTGAACATCAGGCGCGAGCGGCTGCTCAGCCAAAGGATTCAGCTTGACTTCCGCTGTCAGCCAATAACGTTCATCCTCTTCGACGAGGTCGAGCTGCACGATTCTTTTGTCTCGAAGGGCCACCTCAATCACCGAAGTGGCGTCAACTGAGTTCGCTGGTCTATGAGCCACATCGATTAACTTAAATTGGGTGAGTCGGCTCGGTATTTGATTCAATATCGAACTGTACTTCAGCGTTAGACCCGTGGGCGGCTCTACCAGAGACCAGTTCATCGCATCCGCCTCACGAACCAGCGTGTAGCTTTCTCCAGATGCGAGATGTTTGACGGTGACCGACTCCACGGCGGTTTCCGGTATATCAAACAGTGCTGGACTGAGCCAATCATTCGGGCTAGCCGAAGCCGTGATCTTGCCACTGACCAACCAAACTTGATGATCTCCAGGGGAACGCACAAAGGTGGCATCTCGTTGGCTCGCCGCTTGACCGAGCAACACCACATGGTCTTCGGCCAATCCCAGGCGAATGCGCGTTGCTCGCGTATCCTCGGCACCAGACTCCGAGAGCCGAAGTTCCGCATGATGTTCAGGATTGGCTGTTTTTCGCTCGATCATCTTGGCCGAACGCAACGCCGAGACCAGATCAATCATCGCGCCAAGCTTCGCTGGGTATCCCAAACGATTAGTGACCTGCCACTGTCCACCTTGGTTCTCCAACTCTGTAGACAAGTCTCCCTTTTCAATCGTGATCGATAGGAGCTCAGCATTCGGCTCAGAGAGTGCGGGAATCCAGAGACGATCCGGTGCCTCTCTTGTCGAAGGACTCAGCAAGTACAGTCCGCCTGCTAGAGCCACAAGCACGCCGACGAGGATTTGAATGGTTGTTTTACGATTCATCACCGCCTCACTCCCGACGCAATCGAACCCACACCCATGCTGCCATCATCAATGTCAACAATACTGGCAGTAATAGGATATTCAGGAGCTTGAGATTGGTTCCCAACTGTTCGATGTCCTGATCAAGACGGTGACGAACATCCCTCAACTCCTTGCGGATTCTGAGTTTTTCATCTTGAAAACGTGCGAGTGCCGCTTCTTGCTCTGCATTCAGCAATAAAGTGCCTTCTGACTCCTTTTGCGCCTCTAGGTCGGTGAGTTGGCGCTCAGTCTCACTCAATTCAAGCTGCAATCTTTCAGCGCTTGCGAGATATTTCGATTCAGCTTCACGCCGTAAATCCTGAACCACCTCAAATGGCCGAGTAAATTTACCTCGGCTGCGAATACTAATTAGATCCTGGCTGCCCGCAAAATAATCAACCATATTCGTGAGCAAGCTCCCATTGTCCGCCCAAGCCGACGCAATTTGCTGACCAAAAAAATTCTGCACTTGCACCCAGAGTCTGTCGGTTAAAACATCCGTATCCGCAACCAGAAAGAGATCAATATGCGCGGCTTTAATCGAAGCGTCACCCTCAAGCCCTGTTTCGAGCTCTGCTGGGCCTGACAACCGGATAGCGATTGGGCGCGGCTTTGTTCCCTCGGAGAAAGTTTTCAAAAGGTCTTCTGGGTTTTGCAAAAACTGGAGTTGGCTTGCTGCAATACCATTCGCGTAGGGTGACGACTCGATCAGCGTTTCCACCTCGACCGTGGGCTCCTCCACATCAAAGAATCCCGCACTGGCAAAATTGATTGAATCGAGCTGCGACGTCACAATCGATTCTTCGGAAAGTTCGGTTGGCCCAACGCCCACAATCGCTAAATGACGAGTGGGTGCACCGCTTGCCGTACTCACACTGAGTGCAAGCTGTGGATCACCAAGAACTTCTTGCTCGCGCAATTGAATGCCAAGCGATCTCGTTAACCAATTCAGACTTGAGACCTGCCCTGTGGGTAGCGTTGGCATCATGGGTGAGGCGGCTTCACGATCCATCTCCGCCAACGGATCCAGAAAGGCAATCACCTTGCCTCCGCCCGCTAAATAGCTCACCAACGACCGCTTGAAAGCATCGGAGAGTGCTTTGGGGTGAATAAGGATCAAGGTACTGAGGCCTTCAGGGATTTCTTCAGCCTCAACATCAATCGACTCGATATCGAAGGTCGATTCAAGCGCCAATATCGACTGCCAGCCAGGCTCTGGCTGAAAAGTTTGAGGGTTTACGCTGTTTTGCACCGGAAGACTGCTGTAAAGACCGATCACGGGCCGTTGCGGTCTGGCTAGGCGGTCAATCAGCTGACTGACCTCGTACTCGAGAAACATTTCCCGGTCGGGCTGGAAGAAACTGATGGTCTCCACATGATCCAAGGCATCCGTACCGGCCAGCCCAAAATAGAGTGCGTCACCATTGGCGGCAACTGGCACGGCCTGAAGCCCATAGGCTGCGGCCTGATCTTCCGCCTCAGAAAAGGGCGCTGGATCGATTCTAGAAACAGAAAGCTGGCCGTTGGATGCAAGCGCAAACTCTTGCAGCATTGACTCAACTCTCGCCGCGTAAGTTCTGATCGGCGTCAAATCTCGGCTGGCCGCTTCCGAGAAGAAAAAATAGAGACGAACAGGCCCGTCCATTTGTTGAACCAGGCGTCGACTCCCGTCCGACAGTGTGAAGAGCTGATTTTCAGTGAGGTCCAACCTGGCTTGACTCAAAAACATATGATTGAAGCCGTTGAATAGGAAAAAAACGCTGATGGCGAGCACAATCAATGTGGGTTTTTGCCAAGCATGATTCATCATCATCTCCTAACTGCCTCGCTTCGCTTCTAAGGCCAACACCGTGAGATAAAGCCAGAGCACCACCATGGACAGGAAATAAAGACCGTCCTTCAGCGATACCACACCCCTCGTGATCGCAACAAAATGGTTAAGCACACTAAGACCCGAGAGCGTATCCATGACCCACTGGGGCACCCAGGCATCAAAAAAGTCTAAGACCAATGGAAACCCCGCCAAGACGAAAACCAAACAAACACTGCCGGTCAAAATAAAGGCGATAATCTGGCTTTTCGTTAACGCTGACATACAGCTACCGATGGCCAGAAACGCGCCCGCCATAAGCCAGGACCCGAGGTAGCTGGACATGATGACGCCATGGTCAGGCTGACCCAGGTAAGCCACCGTCAGCCAAAGCGGGAAGGTGCCAACCAATGCCAGCCCCGTGAATACCCACCCCGCCAGGAATTTAGCCACGACGGCCTCCCAAAGCGCTAAAGGCAGTGTCAGCAGCAATTCGATTGACCCTGATTTGCGCTCCTCCGACCAAAGTCGCATCGAGACCGCGGGCACCAAAAAGAGATAAAGCCAGGGGTGGAAATTAAAAAACGGTGTCAAATCTGCCTGGCCGCGCTCGAAAAACTGTCCCAAATAGAAAGTAAAGGCGCTCGAAAGCACCAAAAAAACAAGAATGAACACATAAGCAATAGGCGTAATAAAGTAGGACACCAGCTCTCGCTTGAAAATTGCGCTTAAGTTCGCCATCACGCGCGGCCCTCGGTTACATCTGCAAACACCGCATCCAAAGCCCCAGTCAGCTGCTCAAAATGCTCAATGTTCCACCCTGACGCTTGCGCGCATTCAATGACCTTTGTTGCGAGCGATCCGTCCGACGGTTGTCCGCTCACGACATAACGCTGCTCGCCAAGGACCTGAATCTGCACATTCGGCCCGAGCGACCCGAGCCTTGCCACCACAGCCTCCTGACTTGCCTCGGCCAAACCGAGAGTAAGTCCACCATACGAAGCAGCGCGCGCCATCAACTCCTCGGTTGATGCATCCAAGACGGCTTGGCCTTGATTGATGATGATCGCCCTTCCACAAACCGCCGAGACTTCCTCCAGGATGTGGGTTGAGATGATCACGATTTTGTCCTCTGCAAGGTTCTTGATCATCTCTCGAACTTGCCGCTTTTGGTTGGGGTCCAATCCATCGGTCGGCTCGTCAAGAATCAACACCTGCGGATCATGGAGAATGGCTTGCGCAAGCCCTACTCGGCGTTTAAAACCCTTCGACAACGTCTCGATGCGTTGACGCGCCACGTCATTCATCGAGAGCTGGCCAATGACTTCAGCGACTCTTGAATCTCTGTCTGCGCCAGAGAACCCTCTCATCTCCGCCATGAAGCTGAGGAAGCGCTTCACTGACATATCCTCGTAGCAGGGCGCTCCCTCGGGAAGGTAGCCCAGGAGTGATTGGGCTGCCCTGCGGTTCGTCACCACGTCGTGCCCATAGACCTCAACACTGCCAGACGTAGGTTCCAAAAAGCCCGTAATCATCTTCATGGTCGTAGATTTGCCTGCACCGTTAGGCCCAAGAAACCCCAGCACCGTCCCGGGCTCGATGCTAAAGGAAAGGTCACGCACAACCTCGATGTCACCGAAGCGCTTGGTGAGTTGTCTCAATTCGATCACGTCTTCAACCTCCTAAGACCGACCTTAAACGCGCCGTATCATAATTAAACGCTTGAGGGGGTCAATGGCTAGCGAGCCTATAGACCTTAAAAGTCCCATATTTATCCCCACCAATCTGCTAAAGTCCCACTCGGTCCATTCTCAGACCTCACCAACCGGTTCAGTGCTTCTTATGACATTTTTTCCTGCTCAAGCCTTCATTTTTGATCTGGACGGCACCTTGCTCGATACCGAACCACTGTACACGTTGGCGACTCAACAAGTCTTTGATCGATACGACAAACTATTTACCCTCGAATTCAAAAGAACCATCGTGGGTCGAGAGGCCAAAGCGTCGGCGGCGATGACAGTCGAACATTTTGATCTACCTCTCACGCCCGACGCATTCCTTGCGGCGAGAGGCGAAATACTTCAAACCTTATTCGCCGACGCATCGCCCATACTTGGCGCACAGCCCTTTCTCTCCGCGTTGCACCATGCAGATCAACCGGTCGGCATCGCCACCAGTTCATCAAGGACACTCTTTGAGCTCAAGCGATCCAAGAAACCCTGGCTGCAATCGATCGATCACACCCTGTGTGGCGACGAAGTCACCGCAAGCAAGCCCGAACCTGAAATTTTTCTGAAAGCTGCGACCTTGCTCGACGTCGATGCTCACCATTGCGTTGTGTTTGAAGACGCCGAGTCAGGCATCGAAGCCGCGAAGCGGGCCGGCATGACGGTGATTTGCGTCGACAGCCCTTACATTGGTGAAAAAGAACGACGCGCTGCAGACGCCGTGATTCGCGATTTCACTCAAGTGCGAGTGATTCTGACACCAGAGCCGGGGATCGAAGTTCACTGATCATGGAACAGTCTCTCGCGGCGCGGGCCCCTCGCTATCTAAGCATCGGGCGCCCATTCGGCAAGCTTGAGCCCTGGCCTAATCAGGTACGCTTACTTCGTGACTTTGACCTTGAAGACGATTCTGTCGCAGCATCACGACTGCGCATAAAACGACAAATAAGGACACCATGATGCTCAACCAAGTTCAACTCAGTCCAAGCGCTGGACTCGCGGTCTCAGAACTCTGTCTTGGCACGATGAATTTCGGCATTCCTGGCCGGGGTCACCAAGGTGATTGGACGCTCGATATTGACGCCGCGCGGCCGATCTTTGAACGAGCAAAAGCGTCAGGCGTCACCTATTTTGACTGTGCGAATGTCTATGGCCTGGGGGCCTCCGAAGAAGTCGTGGGCCAATTACTCCAAGAAATTTACGCGCGCGATGAATTCGTTTTAACCACCAAAGTCTCTATGCCCATGGGCCCGATGAAAACCCAAAGCGGCTTATCCAGAAAACACATCCTCGAAGCGGTCGAAATGAGCCTTGAACGGCTTGGCCTTGATTACGTTGATCAGCTGATCATTCATCGGCATCCACACGCCATCCCAGGCCAATTCAAAACGCCCATTGAGGAAACGCTCGAGGCGCTACATGAGGTGGTGAAATCTGGCATGGCTCACTACCTTGGCGCTTCATCCATGTTTGCGTGGCAATTCGCGGATTTGCAGGCCGTTGCTAAGGCCAATCATTGGACACCCTTTATCAGCATGCAGAACCACTACAACCTGATCTATCGGGAAGAGGAACGCGAGATGATCCCGTATTGCTCAGAACACGGTATCGGCCTCACGCCCTGGTCGCCACTTGCTAGAGGCATTCTGACCGGTGCTTATCAAGGCAGCCTCGAAGGCGGCTCAACCAATCGATCCCAAGGCGCTGACAAAAATCGAACTGCCTCACTTTATCGTGGTGCGCGGGACTTCGATATCGCAGCCCGATGCGCAGAAGTTGCTGCGCGCCTCGACGTCTCTTCAGCCGTGGTTGCCATCGCCTGGCTCATGAGTAAACCCATGGTGACAGCCCCCGTGATTGGCGTTTCTCGCGTCGAGCAACTCGAAGACCTCGTTCAAGCAGCGTCCTTAAAGCTAACGGAGGCGGACTGTGATTATCTTGAAGCGTTGTATCAGCCGCTCGATAACCTACTTAGCCTCGGGATGTCATGATTCATTGGCTCATTGGCCAATCTGGATTTTGTGCCCATTCGGACAGGCTACGGTCGTAGAGCGCGACCCCAGATTCAATGCCTAGAAGGGCTAACGAAAAAATCGGCACAGTGGCTGCAATTCCTCCGCCACAATAAGTAACAATTTGTTCTTGTTCAAAAGCCCCCACAGATTCAAAGTGGGCACGCAGCTGGGCTGATTCTTGAAAGCATAGCGATTCATCTAAAAATGAACCCCAGGGCAGACTTTCTGATCCAGTGATGTGTCCAGGGCGGCCATAATGAGGGCCTTCACCTCTGAACTGCTGGGCAGACAGCGCATTAATCAAACAGAGCTGACCCGCGGCCTGGGCCGCTAGAATCACTTCACCATCAACAAATCGTTCGTCTTTTCGTGTACTCGCTTCGTAGCGAACGGTACTCACCGGGAATTTTCCTTGCTCCGTTGGGTAGCCACCCGCTTGCCAGGCTGCAAAGCCACCATCGAGCAACTTAACCGATGCATGATCAAAAAGACGAAACAGCCACCAAACCCTGGTCGCCCACATCGGATGCGTCGTGGAATAAATGACCACCTCGTCTTCTTTTTCGATGCCCAAGGCACCAACACTCTGTTCGAACGCTACCTTTTCCGGCACCGTGAAGCGAAATGGAGAATCCTTGTCGGACAACGCACCCTGCAGATCGGCGAACCGAGCCGACGGAATGTGTTCGGCCAAAAACGCTTCATCGCCCGGCTGACTCGTATACCCTCCCTCGGGCGTCGGCCGTAAATGGGTCGTCGCATCCAGAATCGATAGGGAAGGCTCACCAAGACGCGCAGCCAATGCGTCCGCACTGATGAGATACCGTTCCCGAGCACGCGTCGACGCACCGGCGTCCAGCTGTGTTTGCCAGATGGCTTTCATGATTCACTCCTTCTTACTTATTGGGCTCAATGCGGGTTTGAGGCGTCGCACTCGGCCCATTAAATGGTCGTCACCGAGACCCGTTCGATAGTTTTGACCAGGATGGCTTCATCTGCGTCGCATCATAGGCTGCGATCAGCAGCGAGTCACAACCCAGTATCAGCCCTTCCGATGCCTGAAGACTGCCTGAAGACTTTGGGTATCACTTTCCATTTCTCAGCCAAGCGATTAGGGTAGTCCATCCTTCGATAAACAAACACACTTCATGCTGAATTCGGTCACGGAACGCCAACGACGCTATACCCTTTTCATGTTGGTTTTGGTTTTTACCTCTAGCCACGTGGACCGGCAGATCATGGGCATCCTCGGTCAGCCCATTAAAGAATCATTGATGATTTCCGACACCCAGCTTGGGTTGCTGACCGGCATCATGTTCGCTGTGTTCTATGCCACGCTTGGCATGCCCATGGCGATGTGGGCCGATCGCCGCAACCGAAGAAACCTGATCACCTTCTCAGTCTCACTCTGGAGCCTGATGACCGCCTTGTGCGGCATGGCTGCCAATTATCTTCAACTGCTTCTCCTGCGGATTGGTGTCGGTGTTGGGGAGGCTGGCTCGAACCCACCGTCACATTCGATCATTGCCGATCTCTATCCACCAGAACGCAGAGCCACCGCGATGGCGATTTTTGGAACAGGCATCAACTGGGGCATTCTCATCGGATTTTTGCTGGGTGGATGGATCAACGAGTGGTTCGGCTGGCGCACCGCATTCTTCGTGGTGGGCGTACCCGGTTTGCTCTTAGCCGCTGTGTTTCAGTTCACCGTAAAAGAGCCCCCTCGAGGTTTCTCTGAGAACCTTACGACAGCGGTCCAACCGCCCAGCTTTGGCACAGTCGTAAAATTCATGTGGCATTCACGAACCATGAGGCACATCGTCATCGCGGGCTCGCTGATCGCTTTCACCGGCTACGCTTCAGTCATCTGGATTCCCATTTATTTGGTTCGAATCCATGAGATGGGCACGGGTGAGGCGGGTACTTATCTTGCCCTTTTGATTGGCGTCGGTGGCGCGATGGGTATTTATTTAGGGGGACGAGCCGCCGATACGCTGTCCAAACATTTCGGTCAGCAGTGGCTCCCTTGGTTGGTCGGCATTGTTAACCTGGCGGTGCTGCCCCTTCTTTACTTCGCCTTCACAGCTGATTCGCCCATGATCGCGATTGCCTGCTATGCGTTACCCGCAATGCTCGGTACGGTTTATGTCGCCCCTGGATTTGCGCTGATCCAAAATATTACGCCGATCGAGATGCGCTCAGTCGCGGCCTCGATCAATCTGTTCATCACCAACATCATTGGTCTTGGCCTTGGACCTTTTACGGTAGGGTTCTTTAGCGACATCTTCGGAGAAACCCATGGCATCGATGGTTTGCGGTATGGGCTGATGACCACGCTCGTGATCGCATTATGGGCCGTGTTCCATTATTACCGATGCGGGGTGTCGCTTCGTAAACCCCTGACTGACGCCTGATCGTCTCTTTCGAGCGCCCGAAAAGCTCGCCTCAATCAGCGTCGTAAGGCCCTCTCGGAAGCCCCAATCCTGCCCCCAAAGCTCGGCTTGACTTCATGGGTAGCTATCGAAAGAACCTTGCTGCGTCAGGCGCATCCTCATCGGTTCAAAGGGCCGTGCACTGTGGAGCCTTTCATGGGCGCGCATAAAAACGGGCCGATCATCAGCCTACCAGACTTAACACATCGCGCCACTGATCCTCCGTGACTGGCATCACGGAAAGCCGCGAGCCACGACGGGTCAACGCTGAGTTAGAAAATGAGTGCATCAACTGCAGTTCCGAGCGCTCCACGATTCTTGGGAAAGAACGAACCAATCTTAGATCTATGGCGGTCCACCGAGGTTCATCATGAGGGCTTGCGGGGTCAAAGTAGCGTGATTCGGAATCGAACTGGAGAGGGTCGGGGTAGGCTTTTCGGGTGACTTCGAGCGTTCCAGCGATCCCAATCACGCGACAACTCGAGTGATAGAGAAAGACGGCGTCGCCCACCGACATCGCTCTCAGAAAGTTTCTCGCCTGATAATTACGAATTCCATCCCAGCAGATGGGTTCTCGACCCTTTTTTACAAAATCTTCGATCCCACATTCTTCGGGTTCACTCTTTACGAGCCAGTAGGCCACGAATCACCTTTTCTCTTCAGAACCACATCTTTTGCCGAGGGCTGAGTGGACCTCTTGAAACTGCCAGCTGCGCTGCCCCTCAAGCACCTTTACGACCTTTCTTCGACTTCTTTTTCGATTTCTTCTTCGCCTTCTTTGTCCCTAGCGCTTTCGAGCGATAGTCTTCAAACGCTTCCTGCATGGATTTAAGACGCGCTGATTTCTTCGCTTCTATCGGCTTCTGTTTGGCCTTGTCGAAATCCACCACTTTCTGCGTCACTTGACCGACTCCTTACCCCCGTGACATTTTCTAGGACGTGGGGAACAGACGCAAACGACCTGTTCCACGCAATCCATCCCACATCTCACTCTGGAGCACGCCATGCGATTCATCTTGTCCCTGATGTTGATCACGAGTGCCAGCCTAGCGCAGGCGCAGACGCCGCTCGACAAAGCTCTTGGCGTCCTTGACGAGTTTATGGCGGCCTTCAACGAAGAGAATGTGGAGCGATGGTCTAACACGCTGCACTACCCCCACGTCCGCTTCGCGAGCGGCAACGTCACCGTCTTTCAAGACGCGTCGAGCTTCAGAGCGCGCCCTGCATTTGAAAGATTGAGAGCCACGGGCTGGCGACGCTCTGCCTGGATTTCCCGCACGCCTACGCTGGTATCGGATCAAAAGGTGCATTTGGAAACCGTTTTCGAACGATACAACGAAGCCGGTGAATCCATCGGCCAATATCGATCGCTCTACATTGTGACGAAGATCAAGGATACATGGGGCATTCAAGCCCGATCGAGCCTCGCGCCCTAAGCCCAATTTAATGAGCGTAATTACACGCAGCGCCTCATGGGGACACCATCAACGCCTTCGACCTTGCAGTTTCAGGGCTATTCCCTACCACAATCGAACTTAAGCAAGCGGACTTGGGCAAGCGAAACCGAGGGTCTTTGATTCATTTAGCGCTCGACAACTTCTTGCGAAATCGGTAGAAGATGCTCAACGTGATACGTCACGAAAACGCACCCAAGGGGAGAGTGATGAATCAACCTCCGATCGACCCAACGTCTGTAGGCCCAGAACGTACGTCAAGGTATGTTCTCGTGTGGTGCTTAGCTATCGGCGGCTACAGCGGGCTGATCTTATTTGGACTGCTGCAGGGGCTAGGAGTTTTTGAGACGGATTCCGCGACGCGTGAGCTGTGGGTTCACATCAGCCTCGCCGCGTTAGTGATCGGACTCATGATCGGCCTCGCAATCGTCCTATTTGAACGCCTTCGAGACCGACGGCATGATCCGTATGGGGAGGTTAAAGAGTGACCGCTACGGTTCAATTCCCTGACTTAGAGCATCTGATTACCACCCTTATCCATCCGAGGAGCAACCAACCGTGTTAGTGACCACATCAGAAACCATCGCTGGCCGAACCATCACCGCGCATTTAGGTCTCGCCAAGGGCAACACGATCAGAGCACGTCATGTTGGTCGCGATATCATCGCGCTGCTCAGAACACTCGTCGGAGGGGAAATCCAGGAGTACACCAAACTCATGGCCGAGGCTCGGGAGCAAGCCCTCGACAGAATGATTAACCATGCTCACGCCATGGGAGCCGATGCGATCATTAACGTTCGCTTTTCAACCTCCGTTGTCCTAGGCGGCGCTGCTGAGCTACTGGCGTATGGCACTGCGGTGACATTATCCTCTGAGTAAGAAAGGCCCCCATGTACTCATGCCTTTTTCGATGCGAGTCCAGGACCTGAAGATTGATCTCGGTTACGCCCGCTAAACAGAGCCTCCAAACGAGGGTTCTGACGCGAATCATCAACCAAGCGGTTCGCGGCAATTATCTGGCCGATCATGTCGATTGAGCTCACAAAAGAGGAAGAAAGACTTTTTGACGAGCAAGGCTGGTTCCTTCGCAAATCGGTCTTCTCCCTCGATGAGGTGGCCGTGGTCATCCTTGAGTTCGACGAACTCGAAGCGCTGGCCCGAGACTTGCGCGAAACCACACTCCTTCAGAACGCACAGTTCGTCATGAATCCTGGGCCAGAAGGCGAGCCCGTACTCGCCAGAGTCGTTTGGGCCGGCGGCGCCAGAGCCTCGCTGCTCGAATTCGGCGCGGACGCTCGACTCCTGACCCCAGTGATGGATCTGCTTAGAACCGAGGTCGTCGTCCAACTCCTTAATCAAGCACACTTTAAGCGACCGGGTGATGGCGTCGCTTTTGACTGGCACCAGGATATCCAGCATCGGGATAAAGGCGGCGGCAGTTGGCGGGATATTGGCCCTCGAGGCAGTTACGTACAAACCATCAGCGTGCTCGATCAGATGGATATTAAAAGCGGACCATTGGAATTCATTCCTTCAAGCAATCAGTGGGGCTCCGTCCGATTCAAGGGTCGTGAAATGGGTCCTGTCGATCTGTTGTATCAGGCGGATATTGATCCTCAAGACCATGAGGTCGTGCGTGTAATAGGTGAGCCGGGTGACGTGATATTTTTCGGGCCTTATACGGCCCATATGAGTCGGGCCAACACCAGTGACCACTATCGACGCGTACTCATCAACGGGTATGCGGTCGAAGGTGCTAATTTTCGGCACTATCCGGGCGTGGGACTCGGTCGAGTCATGAGGCTTTAGATCGGTGTTTAGCACCCTCGATTGGAGCGTCATCGCAGTGTATCTTGTCGGGACGACATGGCTAGGGCACTGGCTTCGCGGACCTCAACAAAGCAATTTTGATTTTTTCCTCGGCGGACGCTCCGTCCCATGGCCGGCTGTTGCCGCCAGCTCAATTGCGACCACCATCAGCGCCATCACATTCGTTTCCGTGCCCGCGCTGGTGTTCGCTAGTGAAGGCAATTTCACCTATCTCCAGCTTGCGATTGCCGGCATTCTGAGTCGGGTGCTTGTCGCCTACTTCTTGGTGCCACACTATTTTTCTGGCGAGTTTTATAGCCCTTATGATTTCACTCGTTCGAGACTGGGGCCTGCCGCTGGGCAACTGATCTCAGGGCTCTTTCTTCTCGGCGGCGTGCTGGGTCAAAGCGTAAGGGTGTACGCCACCGCCCTTGTTCTCGAGCTCTTGACCGGATGGACGCTCAGTACCAGCGTTCTAATCATCGCGGTGTTCAGCATTCTTTGGACTTGGATGGGCGGCATCCGAACCGTCATTTGGACGGACGTCGTGCAATTCTTCATTCTGCTCGGGAGCGCAATTTTCGTTCTCTGTTTTATTGCGCTCTCTCTCCCATCATTATCGGTGGAGACCTGGCAGACACCGACCATCGAATCAAAACTGACGGTTTTCAACTTCACCGGCGACCCTCGCGTTGCGTTTACTTTTTGGGCAGCATTGATTGCACTGCCATTCCAAAACATTGCGGTCTACGGCGGCGACCAACTCTTTGTCCAGCGCTTGCTCTGTTGTCAGGATCAGATCGCAGCGAGAAAAGCCGTTTTATTAAGCACGCTCGGCGAACTCATTCCACTCATCATGCTGAGCGTAGGTTTGGGGCTCGTCCTCTTCTACCAGACCTATCCCATCCCAGATCTTTACGCGCAACTCGTTCAAGACAAGCCGGACCGCATCTTTCCTGTCTTCATCATCACCGTCTTGCCCGAGGGACTTAGAGGGCTCATTCTCGCTGGACTCTTGAGCGCTGCCATTTCCAGCCTCGATTCGATTCTCGCAGCGCTCGCCCAAGTGTCCTCTCGCGCACTCGGTGACCGGCTGCTGAAGATTGAAGGCGTCGCCTTAAGCCGAGCCCTCGTGCTCATCTGGGGGCTGGTCCTTGCCGCCATGGCAGTGACTTATCAGACCAGCGAGCTCAACCTTGTTGACCTCGCGTTCACCATGACCACGTATACCTATGGCCCGATGTTTGGTTTGATTCTCCTCAGCATCATCGGCTTGCGAAAAGCAGCGTCATGTTTCCCGGCGGTCGGGTTCAGCATCCTGCTGGTCATCATCCTCAATCACCCTGGCTTCATCGGGTTACCCTACCCTTCGCCCCTATTGGCTTGGCCGTGGCTATTTCCTATTGCTACCCTGTGCACCTTGGGCATTGCACTCGGACTTGACTATTTGAGGGATCGATTCACATGAAGTCACAAACCATGAGATGTTTTGCGATTGTCTGCAGTGTTGTCCTCTGCACCACCGCCTGTCAGCAACTGCCCATCGTTAAGGCCCCGTCTCAAAACTTCAACGAACGGGTGAATCATTTGGTGATTCATTTCACCTCAGAGAACTTTCAAGAGTCCCTTAACATTCTGACCCAGTCAGAGACGCGTCCGGTCAGCGCGCATTACTTGTTGCCTGATCCAATGGACGCCACTTACGACCTTAGCGAATTGAAAATCTTTGCTTTGGTACCACCACAATTCAGAGCTTGGCACGCGGGAAACTCCTATTGGGCTGGCAAAACGGGGCTCAATGATCAATCAATCGGTATTGAAATTGTCAACGAATCTCGGTGCCTCGACGACATAGCGACACTTGCCAATCAACCCGCATTTAAGGATCGATGCCGCTTTGAGGCTTTTGCACCTGAACAGATCGCGCTACTGATCGCACTGATCAAGGAGATCCTAAAAGACTTCCCTGACATTTCGCCGCACGCCATCATTGGTCATGCCGATATCGCACCGAGCAGGAAGATCGACCCAGGCCCGCTGTTCCCTTGGCGACAACTGTATGGGGAAGGCATCGGCGCATGGTTTGATGAAAATCGGGTCCAGACGCTTATTCCGTGGCTTGAGACACATCCCATCCCATTGGAAACGCAGCAACGCCTACTCAATCACTACGGGTACGATCTGGACGTGACCGGCACCGAGGACACACAATCACAGCTTGCTGTGCGCGCCTTCCAAATGCACTTTCGCCCGAACAACTACTCAGGATTCTTCGATACGGAAACGCTTGCTCGGCTGATCTCGCTGATCGAACGTTATCGACCTGAAGGTCTGACATTGATCAGTGATTTGCCAGAGGCGATCGCTCTGCATCGCGCTCTACCCTAACGTTTCAACTCCCCATCGCCCTGTCAGCATACAAGCGCGAACCCCATTAAACTTGCTCAACTCGTTCACCCAGGGCTCGTGCTCGATCAAGCCGACTGGCTTCATCGCCAGGCAAATGACGCCACGCCAGCGTCAACAATACGAAAGTGATGACGAATATGCCCATGGCACTGGTCATTGCCAACTGTAACGAGGATGCCGAATCCATGCCATCTGCTGCAAACATATCTGACAACTGACCGATGAAATAAGGTCCCATGGCCAATCCCACCATCGTATTCACTAGAATGTAATAGGCACTGGCCACTGCTCGCATCCTCGGCATCACCAAATCACTGGCGGTTGAGGGCGGGATGCCGGGCCATGCGGCACTGAATAAGTGATGGAAGAAATTCAGTGCAAATGCCCACATCAGGCTTTCTGTGTAGACCATCCAATAGACAAGCGGCGCCGTTCCGAAGATTGCAAGGTAGCCAACGATTAGACGTCCTGCGGGATGCTTTGTTTTGGCCCAATCGCCGATTACCCCGCCGAGGGTCACCCCGATCAGACCACCCACCGCCGCGCCCAGCCCGATGTACATACCCACTTCAGCAGCATTGGTATCGTGGAGTCGCAACATCAGCGGTGCGGTCCAATAACCGATCCCGTAAGTCACAAACGCGATCGAAGGAAACGCTACGAGCGTGTAAATCAGGCCTTTGGACTTAAACATCATGGCGTAGGTTGCAGGATCGCGAGCCCGCAGCGCTTGCACCCAAGACACGGTGACATAGACCCCTAAACCGATGGCTACCCACTGCGGAATATTGCCAGTGACAAGAACAAGGGCATACGCTACCAGCGCAATCACACCCCCGGCCAAGAGATTCTTGGGCAAACTGGCGCCTAACTTTTTCAATCCAAAGAGATTGATAATCGGCAGCATCGCAGCGAGCTCAGTGCCCAGCACTCTAAACGGGGTCGGGTGCACTTCGGTTAATAGACCCTCACTCTGACCCCGCCTTGGTTCCTTTAGCGTCCACACCCAGAGAGACATCAAAATGCCTGGAATGCCCACCGCCAGAAAAGCCGCTTGCCACCCTTTGATGCCCATGGGGGCCTCAGCCGGCGTGAGATACGTCGAATCCCAGGTTTCCATCACGAAGCCCCCCAGGAAGAGGCCAATACCACCCCCGATGTAAACGCCCGAAGAATAAATCGCGAGCACGGTTGCCCTGACTTTCGGGGCGTAGTAATCGGACAACATAGAGAATGCAGCTGGCGAGGCACTGGCTTCTCCAACGCCCACGCCGATTCGAAATAACGCCAGCTGTGGAAATGACTTGGCAAATCCAGACAATGCGGTCATGGCACTCCAAAACATGAGTCCCACGCTGATCAAGTTCTTCCGGACATAGACATCGGCAAATCGAGCCAGCGGAATCCCAAACACCGCATAAAACACAGCAAAGACGGTGCCGTACAAGAAGCCCATTTCTGCATCCGAAACGCCCAGGTCCTTCTGAATTTCTTGAGACAGGATCGAGAGAATATTTCGGTCAATAAAATTGAAGACATAAACAATCACCAAGACGGCCAGCACATAGTGTGCGTAGGCGCCACCGGTTTTGATCGGCGCAGCGGAGGACTGCGACTCTGTCGACTGAGACATAGCAGAGTTCCTTAGCTTTGGATCGAGCTTACAGAGTTCTCGCTGTTCAGGCGAACAAGGACCTATCGAACACAAGTCGCCATATACCTTCAAGGTCTAACCTAGGTTCAAGAACCTATGATTGGCACAATACCTCCCTATCGAGCACCAAGTTGCCTCGACAGATAAGGTGCCATCACGGCAGAATCTTAGTCGTCTGCCCCAAGCACACTCGAACACTTGATATTGGACGACCCTATGCACTTTTCGCTTTTAAGATCACTTCTCACGCTGCTCCTAATGACTTATGTCCCCTTTTTGATGGGGTCCGAAGTGAGGTCATTGGACCCGGTTCGGCTTCTCAGCGAATTTATGGAAGTCGACACCATCAACCCACCAGGCAATGAATCCAACGCGGTGGCATTTTACGCAGCCCTATTCGACGAATTAGGCATTCAGTATGAATCCGGCGAGTCGGCGCCAGGGCGCGGAAATATTTGGGCAAGACTTCCTGGGGGCCAGCTTCCAGGACTCATGCTCTTACAACACACCGATGTGGTGCCTGCCGACGATCGTTATTGGGATACGCCAGCACTTAAATCCGTCGAGAGAGATGGATATCTCTTTGGACGGGGTGCGATCGATATGAAGGGGACCGGCATCGCGCAGTTCATGGCGTTCGTTACCCTCGCTCAAAGTAAAACGCCTCTTGCTCGAGATGTGGTGTTTATGGCCACGGCCGATGAAGAAGCAGGTGGCTATTTTGGCGCGGATTGGGTGATCAAACAGCACCCCGAGGCGTTTCAAGGGATTGGCTTTGTTTTAAATGAAGGGGGTAGCGGGAATCTCCGGAATGATCAGAAAATTTTTAGCATCGAGGTCACGCAAAAAGTCCCGGTCTGGCTTGCGTTGTCAGCAGAAGACATCCCTGGCCACGGATCCTATCCCAGGCCGACCTCCAGCGTGACTCGAGTCATTGATGCCCTCTCGCAACTTCGAGGTCAGCCCTTTCCCATCCGAGTGATCCCAGAGGTTGATCGATATTTCAAATCGCTCGCCGCCACCTTACCCGCACCGTTCAATAAGGCCTTCTTGGACATTGAAAAAGCGGTGCAGTCGCCCGAGTTCGTGGCCAGTCTTCATCTGGAGTACCCGGGCTACCACGCGCTTCTCAGAGACACTTGCTCCATCACCATGCTGACCGGGTCGAGCAAAATCAATGTCGTCCCTCCCACGGCGGAAGCGCAGATCGATTGCCGTATGTTGCCTGACCGTGGGGCAGATGCCTTTATTGAAGACGTTGCTGAACGCGTCGAAGGCACGGGTGTCGAGGTCACTAAAATCATGGCATTTTCGCCAGCGATTTCAGATTGGGATACGCCGTTACTTGACACGATCCAAGCGCAAATTCTCAAACGGCATCCCGATGCGCGGTTTGCCAGCGCTGTGTCCACCGGGTTCACCGACAGCCATTTCACACGAGACTTAGGCATTCAAAGTTACGGCTTCAGCCCAATGCTTTATCTCGATGGAGAAACAAAAGGAGTGCATGGCAATAACGAAGCTGTTCACATCGGCCGTTACCGACAAGCAGTCGACGACTATGTCGAGATCGTTGAGGCTTTCACACAACTTTGATCCGAGACCCCTGTTGTTGGGCAATCACCTAACAAACCATTTGCGGCTATGGTTTTGCCAAAAGGTTTTGGGTAGCCTCTTCAAGATCATCGTGTTCGCATGAAGGAGAACGGTATGTATACAGAATACAAAGTAGAAGTGATCGAAGAAGGCGCCTGCGGCACGATTTTTTTAGGATCCGCTCGAATGCCGGTCAAGCGGCTTGAGGCGAAACTCAATGAGGCGGCCGCCGACGGTTGGCAAGTGGTCTTTCAAGTGATGGAGAGCCGACGATTCTGGCTCTTCTGGTCCAAAGAATCTGTCATCGTCACCTTTGGGCGGCCATGAAACGCCTCATATCGGCGAGCATAAAAGCCTACCAATCCACCGGGGGCGGGCGACGTTGGTTTGGTGTGATCTGCAATTTTGACCCCACGTGCTCTGAATACACGCTACAGGCCATTGAACGCTACGGTGTTCTGCGCGGACTCAAGCTTGGGTTTGGACGGATTCGCCGCTGCAACGACCCCGACTTACCTCACCCCATCAAGGATCCTCTGAGATAATGTCCTGGACACTCATTTTTAAATCTGAAGCGTTGGTTGAATTTGAAGAGGAGATACGAATCGCTCAACGAGCACTCGACGCTGACGCGCGCAAAGCATTTCTCAAGGCTTACCAAACCAAATTCAAAGATCCCGACACCTACACCAGCCTCTGCTACGCCCTGGGCTTTGGTCTGCACCACCTCTATCTCGGACACTTCATCCTCGCTGCGATTGATTTGCTGGCGAGCGGGCTCTTTTGGTTCAGCGTCTATCTTTTTTTCACGGAAGATGTGGCCTTTGGTATTTTTCCCATTCTTATCGCTGGCTATAACGGACTCGATTTTCTCTTCTGCCTGTTCTGGGGCGATCAAATCGTTCGCTACCACAACAGTCGTCTCGCGCGATCATTAATGAGCGATGGAACGCCTTCTGTCTGAAACAGCTGAAGATCAATTGATGATCGATCTGTCTATAGGCACGAAATTGTAGGGATTAGGACGGCAGTAGACGCTCGGCAACAGAGGATTGGTCCTGAGCCAGTTCGATCAGACTTAACTCGACACCTTAACGCATGCGATGACGACCATCGAAAGCATTCTGGCGCTCTACCAAGGCATGCCGCCGATCCCACGTTTACGACCAAGCGCAAGCCCATCACTGCGCTGCGCCTGGCCTAAGGCTGATTGCCTAGCCTGACAAAAAAGCTGACAAAAAAGCTGAGTGAAAAGCTGAGTAGAAAGCGGCAATCCGATGAAAACGCTCGCCATTGAAAGGTTGAGCGCTCAGTTGCGCAGTGATTCATCAAAGGCAACTACAAAATCCATATTGCCGAAGAGATCACCCCGCACCTCATACATCAAACGAATTTCGGGCTTGATCGACCCCTGATTGATCAGCACGCGATCTTCGCTCATAAAGTACCCAAGATTGTTCAGCTTGAACTGCTTGACGAGGCGTTCACGTACGGCATCGAAATCGGAATGATCGACAGTCCGATCTGCAAGCACGTCCTCACAGACTGATACTGCGGTCCAATGGTCCGTATAGACTGGGAGCACACGAGAGACCAGCGTGACAACTGAGGCGATGACAGCAAGCCAAATGATAATGTCCCATACGGACACGCCCCGCGCCTTAAGGCCAAATGTCCCTTTCATCCCTGCGCTCCTCACTTCGTGATGACTCATCGATAATCAGGCTGGCCGCGCCAGCTCGGCTCTTTTTTGCCACAACCTGACCCTAAAACTCAACCAACGCGTATGCTTGTTTTCTAAGCAAACCCTTCAGCTAACCACTGATCTGGTCAAGACTGGGCGAACCCGATAGGATCCCATGACCTAAATACCCAAGGAGTCGGGATGAGCCAAGCCATCATTGAGTCCGCACTTGAACAGTTGATCGAAACCGGTGGCGATCTAGGCCAAGACTGTTTCGCACGGTTTTTTGAACGTTCCGAAGAAGGTCGAGGCTTAATGGAACATATGGATGACGTCCATAGAGGCAAAATGATGGCGGAGATCTACCGCCTCTTACTGACTCCGGATCTTAGTACTGAGACGGATTATCTGAACTGGGAAAGCAAAAACCATCAAACGGCTTACTTTGTTCCCAAATCCCTTTACCCGGTCTTTATGGACGCCTTGATAGAGTCCATTTCAGCATCGCTAGGCGCGGATTGGACCCAAACGGTTGCCGAAGCCTTCCAGGTTCAATGTGATCGTATCGTGCAAGAAATCCAGACCCGCTACAGCGCATAGCTCGCGGCGATCCGTCCCTTGCAATTGACCACTGAACGTGTCGTTTTTCCGATAGACAAATCAACAATTAATGATCGCTACCGAGTCGTCTAAAGCCCCTAGCGACCATGGGGCGATCACGAGTCAGACGCCTATCACTCGATATTCGAAAGACGAATTGGATAATGAATCGCAACCTTCGACCTTAAGGCGCTGAAACCGCCGGCTCACACTCGCTCCCTTAGGATTTCATTCGTAATATGAAGGAGCAAAATTTAGCGTCCTGACTAGGGCGCGGTCGTGTTCTATCCAAAATGTCGCGCCAAGCTCAGTGGTCAAAGTTTCAATCCGCTCCATTGACGCCAATGTCTCCTCTGGACTGGTGTTGAAAATGGGAATTCGCCGATGTGCTCGCGAGAATCTGAAGTGATAGAGGTCGCCGCCCAAAATCACGGGTCCTGTAGATTTTAATCTTACAAAGAGAACTTGATGACCGGGTGTATGACCTGGTGCCGAGAGGATTTTGACCGAACCATCGCCAAAGACATCGTAATCTCCATCTAATTGTTTGATCGGCTGATCCGCTAACTTACTGTAGCTTTTGTAATCGAAGACTGGATTTTTCTCGTGCTCAACAAAGGCTGCTTGATACTCAGTCTGCTGGATGAGTAATTTGGCGTTAGGAAAATAATTCGCTGCCCCCGTATGATCGAAGTGCATATGAGACAGAGCGATCAAATCAACGTCCTGAGGCGTTACCCCAATCATGGCCAGTTGGTCCACAACCGACGTCACGTAAGTCATCTCCGCGCCGGGCTGAAGCGTCACCGCTCCTTGCCCAGCAATCAAGGGGTCTAACCCAGCGTCCCAAAGAAGAAGCGACTTACCATGTCGAATTAGATAGCAAGGCACGACCATCTCTCGAACTTCGGTTTCACTGTTAGACAATCCGAAGGCGCTTACGTCATTGAAGACGAGCGAACCACAATCCAGTACATACAGGCGGGGACTCGATACCTCGGTCGATTGCACTGCGGCGCTCGCTAGTAGCAACGTGAAGGCTACGACGATGGAAGGGTTAATACTCATAACGGCAGCCTTGAATAGATCTCAGTTGCCAATCATCCTGCCTCAATCTCACATCAAAACACAGCGACCAGCTGAATTTGCCCCCTCTCTTTCCACACGCTGCTTCAACCCTATCTGCTGACATCCTGAAATTCAGGCGCATCATGGGGCTTTCAGCAGAGGGT
>Ga0255760_10000417_pt1 | contig 42251 bp, 35 predicted proteins | sample 071ome_25_FD_179960 | JGI IMG/M metagenome (GOLD analysis project Ga0255760, IMG submission 179960) | Coastal salt marsh microbial communities from the Groves Creek Marsh, Skidaway Island, Georgia - 071410BT metaG (version 2) | ecosystem: Environmental > Aquatic > Marine > Intertidal zone >...
CGAGAATCACGAGCGATATTAGGCGGGCCAGAAACATTTTTTAGAGTGGAACAGGTGCCTCATGGCGGCGTGCTGACGCATGGGAAATCGGCACAGGAGGCGTTAGCTCAGTTGTCAGTCCTAGCCACTGAAAGCGGGCCTAAATTGACGTTTAGAAAGCGCATCAAATTTTTTGCTGACGGAGCTTTCTTCTCACAATTGGCCCAGCTTCTGCCACCGGGGTATCTCGATGGTCACGAGGGTGAGTGGTTAATGGTCCCAGAGCTATTGGAAGCGAGACTCAGAGATTTCTGGTATGCCGGTTATCGAATTCATGTCCATGTGACTGGTGATCGAGCGGTGGAGTTAACGTTGTCAATCTTAGAGCAGTTACAAAACGAGATGCCGAGGACGAATCATGGGTTCGTCCTAGAGCACATGGGTTATTCCACCCCAGAGCAGTTGGCTTGGGCGAAGCGACTCGGTGTGTCAGTTTCAGCGAACATTTATTACCTACATGAGCTGTCCTCGCGTTATGCAGAAATGTCAGTGGGTTATGAGCGGGCGTCGAGTATGGGGCGATTGGGGACCTGTTTTGATGAAGGTCTGATCACCGCTTTGCATTCTGACTTCACCATGGCGCCTGCACAGCCGCTCTTAAACATGTGGGTGGCGGTGAACCGAGTCAATGCACAAGGCGACGTGATGGCAGAAGCTGAGCGCTTAACCCCTGCCGAGGCATTGGCTGCCGTCACCATCAATGCCGCCAAAATTCTTGGTATCGAACATGAAACGGGCAGCTTACGCGCGGGAAAACGCGCGGATGTGACGATCTTGTCCGACAATCCACTCAGCGTGGATCCTATGGCGATAAAGGACATTCTGGTGAGAGGGACGCTGTTCGAGGGCGCGCTCCGGCCAAACGAGCGTTTGCATGACATCGGTTGAGTTGACGCTCATTGGGGGTTACCTGGGTGCTGGTAAAACCACCTTGCTAAACCGGATGTTGAGTCAGGCGAGACAACGCTTTGCAGTGATTGTGAACGATCTGGGGGCCTTGCCGATTGATCAAGCGCTGATTGCGTCGACGTCGGGTACCAGTCTGACACTGACGAACGGCTGTGCATGTTGTCAGCTAGGAGGGGACCTAGCCAGTCAGATTGATCAATTGGCCCGAGCGGGCTTCGAACGTGTGCTGATCGAATCAAGTGGCGTTGCCAAGATGAGCCGCTTGCGTGATCAGCTGGTTGGCCTGCCTGGGGTCACTCTGCGAGCAGCCATGACCTTGATCGATGGCGAGAGCTTGGCATCGCTCCTGCGTAGCCGGTGGGTGAATCGTTTGATTCGTGATCAATTGGATCATGCCGACCTTATTATCGCGACTCGGGTCATGCCTTCTTGGTCATCTGAGCAGTTGGCTTGGCGGAGACGAGCCGTCTTTTTGGACGCTTCGGGCGCGCTACCCGAATGGGTGTGGCAGGTACGAACTGAGGCCGGCGCGCCGAGGCAGGTCGCAGCAACCAAGCCCGATTTCCATCATCGCGCTGTAGTGGTTCGTCGAGGATTGTCCAGAATTGACTTTGAGCGGTTTGTTTTGGCGCACCCTCAGATTCAAAGAGCGAAGGGGTTTGCAACGTTCAACGAGGGTTATTTTTTGGTTCAGAGTACTGTTGGGCGTTGTATTTTGACGCCGAGTCCGGTTCAAGCGTTCGAGGGCGTTCAGTTTATTTGGGTGGGCGATGAAGCCCCTCCTTTCGTTGAACTTTCTATGGATCAAGGTGAACCCAATACCGAGATTGAACGGGTCCACGCGTGAGCGCGGGGGTTGCGCGCGTCGCGCGGTCCCTCGCGTAGAGTCGTGAAAGTCATGGCAGGGAGAGAATGATGTTTTACATCGGTTGGACACTATTTTTTGGTATACACGCGGGGATGCTGGTGCCGACTTGGCGTAACGCGCTTCTCGAAGCCTTGGGCGAGCCGCGTTACAAAGGTGTTTACGCCTTGGTCAGTTTGGTGGGGTTGGTACTGCTGATCATGGGGTACGAGAAAAGCCCAGCGCTTGACGTGGGTACATCGGCGCTCGCAAGAGAAACGAGTCTGGCTTGGATGGCCGCGGCGTGGTTCTTTATGTTCAGCGCCAACTTGCCGGGTCGGTGCAGGGCCCTGGTGCGGCATCCCATGACGATTGGGATCATGCTCTGGGGCATAGGGCACGCACTTGTAAACCCTCACGTTAACGCTTGGCTTTTGTTTTTCGGGTTTGCTGGGTTTGTGCTGCTCTCCGCACTGACGGCGCGGGCACGCGGCAAAGGCCAGGGAACGGGTTCGGGCTCGATAAAAATGGACGTTCTGGCTGTGGGCATGGCGGCGCTGGCCACTTGGCTAAGCTACCGATTTCATGAAGTGATCGCTGGCGTTCCGCTTGCTTAGTGTCGTAAGCCCACAAGGCCTTGTGTGCTTTTTGAAGACTTGTGGGCTTTTTGAAGAGATGAGGGTTTCGTGCCAATGACGCAGGATGTCGATCACGAGATGATGTGCCACGCGCTTGATGAAGCGAGACAGGCTGAGCGGTTAGGGGAAGTGCCTGTCGGTGCCGTTCTGGTCTCTGAGGGTCGAGTCATCGCAGCCGGTCATAATCAACAGATCGCCTCGTCAGATCCTTCAGCTCATGCTGAGATTGTCGTGCTTAGGGAAGCAGCAAAAGTTCAACAGAATTATCGACTGCCCGGTTCCACCTTGTACGTCACGCTGGAGCCCTGCGCGATGTGTGCAGGCGCCTTGGTGCATGCCCGTGTTGAGCGGCTGGTTTACGCAGCCTCTGAGCCAAGAGCGGGCGCGATCAGTTCGCGTATGGCGTTGTTGGCGGCGCCCTACCTCAATCATCGTGTTGCAGTGACCGAAGGGGTTTGTTCCGAAGAGAGTGCAGCCTTACTCCGAGCATTTTTTGCGGCAAGACGGTGAAGCGGCTCCGACAGGCTGGTGCGGTTCGACATAAAACGTACACAATCACCTTATGGCAACGGGTTGCACTATCGACTGTTGTGCCTGAAGAGGTGGAATCGCGGTATATCGAGGGATCACCGCAGTTTCGTTGAAGCGAGCTGAGCACCCCAGATGAGATTCAAGTCTGGGCTCAGTGGACGCATGATCAGCTCGCTCAATCGGTGCCTCTAGGCGCGGCGTTAATCAGCGTATTGCTGGCATAACCTCGTCACGAGTTGTTCCAGATACGCTTGATCGATCTCGCTGAAATCAGACAGTTGTGAGCTGTCGATGTCTAGAAGCGCAATGACCCGGTCCTCATAAATGAGTGGAACGACGATTTCAGATCGACTCTCAGAACTGCAGGCTATGTGGCCAGGAAACTGATCGACGTCCGGCACGCACAGAGTTTTTCGCTCTGCCCAAGCTTGTCCGCAGACACCCTCACCCTTCCGGATGCGCGTGCAGGCGATGGGGCCCTGAAACGGGCCTAGCACAAGACGATCGCCTATCACTTGATAAAAACCGACCCAAAGGAAATCAAACGTGGACTTTATCGCCGCGGCCGTGTTGGCAAGGTTAGCGATCCAATCAGGTTCGTTTTCGATGAGCGCAGCCACTTGTGGCAGAAGTAAACGATAAGCGCTTGCTCGATCGAGACTGGGGTCGATCTTGAGTTCTTCGGCCATGGGTTGATATTCCACCGATTAATGTGAATTTTGGGCGTGATTCGGTCCGATCACTTGGAGGCAGACGGTATACTAAGGCTTTCCCTCGGGACAAGTCTTCATGCGTCAGCTTGCAGGCGGCTCTGCGTTATCGCCGTTCAGATTGGAAAAGATACAGGCAGCCATCCACGCAGCGGGCGTGAAGGCGCGACTGCTCGACGCCCACTATCTTTACTTTCTAAAACACGATGAGGGGTTGTCCGAGGTGCAGCGCGCGGGCCTCCGAACGTTGCTCAATGCGGATGAAGCGTCTGGTGAAAGCGAACACAGTGATGTGACCTGGTACTGTGTGCCGCGCCTGGGAACCATCTCGCCCTGGAGTTCGAAAGCAACAGAGATCGCGCACCTTTGTGGACTAACCGACGTGGCGCGTATTGAGCGCGGGATTGTGTATCGATGGCAGCTAGATCACCCCTTAACTGATGCTGAAAAGACTTGGATCAAGGGCCTGATCCACGATCGAATGGTTGAGACGGTGCTAGATGATCTGGGTCAGACCGATCAGATTTTCGAAGAAGTTCCGCCCAGAGTGCTCACCGAGGTTGATGTTCTTCAAGAAGGTACTCGCGCGTTGGTTCGAGCGGATGCCGAGCTAGGTCTCGCGCTTGAAGCGGATGAGATTGACTATTTGGTCTCGGCCTATCGGGAACTGGGGCGCAATCCCACCGATGTTGAATTGATGATGTTTGCCCAGGCCAATTCGGAACACTGTCGACACAAGATTTTTCGGGCTGACTGGTGGATTGATAACGAACCTCAATCCCATAGCCTATTCGACATGATTCGTAACACCTACCAGGTAACGGAGGGCCATGCGGTATTGAGCGCTTATCACGATAACGCGGCGGTTATCGAAGGGTTCTCTGGCGCCTACCTCGCACCGCTTGGAGAGTCTGGTCAATACACCTTTTCTGAAGGTGAGTTGCCCATCTTAATGAAAGTTGAGACACACAATCACCCAACCGCCATTGCGCCCTTTCCAGGGGCCGCGACGGGCGCTGGCGGTGAAATCAGAGACGAGGCAGCGGTGGGTCGAGGGGCTCGAACGAAGGCAGGGCTCACCGGGTTTTCAGTCTCGAATTTATTGTTTGGCAATGAACCAGAATCCTGGGAGCAAGAGACCTCGAGGCCCGATCGAATTGCTTCGGCTCAGGACATTATGATTGCTGGACCCATTGGCAGTGCAGCCTTTAACAACGAGTTTGGCAGGCCGAACCTTGCAGGTTATTTCCGGGTCTTCGATATGGTCCACGAGGGTCTTCGCTGGGGTTATCACAAACCCATCATGTTGGCTGGTGGTATGGGTAACATCCGCAAGGAGTGGGTGGACAAAGGTGAGATGCGCGCGGGTGATGCCCTGATCGTGCTGGGTGGTCCGGCAATGTTGATTGGCTTGGGGGGCGGAGCCGCAAGCTCTAAGGCGTCCGGTAGTGGAGATGCAGGCCTTGATTTTGCGAGTGTGCAACGGGGTAACCCAGAAATGGAACGACGTTGCCAGGAAGTCATTGACCGCTGTTGGCAAATGCGAGACGACAATCCCATCGTGTTTATTCACGATGTGGGCGCTGGTGGACTCTCAAATGCGTTGCCAGAGTTGGTTAAGGACGGCGGATGGGGCGGTCACTTCGATTTGGATGCCATTCCTTCGGCCGACAAGGCTATGAGCCCGCTTGAGATCTGGTGCAACGAAGCGCAAGAGCGATTCGTTTTGGCGGTCCGTCAAGAGGATGTGGCTCGATTTTTAGCCATTTGCGAGCGCGAACGGTGCCCTGCGACGGTGGTGGGCGTTGCTACAACCCAACCCCAATTAACTGTGGATCATGCGGCATCTGAGCAATCGCCTGTGGATGTGCCCTTATCGTTGATATTCGGTAAGCCGCCTCAGATGCACAAGCGAGTGCCAGGCCTTAAATCGCGCGAAGCGAGCAACCCCTTGCTGACGGAGACCCTTGAGTCGCTGACGCACGCCGTATTGAGACACCCCACGGTTGCCAGCAAACGGTTTCTGATCTCCATTGGCGATCGCACCGTCGGTGGTCTGACCGTCCAAGATCAAATGATTGGGCCGCGGCAGGTCCCATGCAGCAACCTTGCGGTGACGGCGGCGGGGTTTCAGGGTTACCAGGGCGAAGCGATGGCGATGGGCGAGCGCACACCGCTTGCTGTGTTAGATGCGCCGAGTTCCGGACGCATGGCGGTAGCCGAGAGTTTGACGAATCTTGTATCTGCGCAGATTGGGGGACTGGACCGAGTGAAGTTATCCGCCAACTGGATGGCAGCGAGCGGGTTTGGCTCTGAGGACGAAAAGCTTTACGCGACTGTTAAGGCCGTGGGCATGGACATGGCACCAGCTCTAGGGGTCTGTATCCCTGTGGGGAAGGACTCGATGTCCATGAAGACGGTTTGGCAAGAAGAGGGCAGCAGGGGAACCGTGGTGTCGCCTGTATCGCTCATTGTTTCAGCATTTGCGCCAGTGCTTGATGTCAGGCACGTGCTAACGCCCGAGCTGAAGGCTGCAGGTCATGCGCTCTTGCTGATTGAGCTAAACGAATCTCAATGCCGCCTGGGCGGGTCTATCGCCCAACAAGTGAGTGGCGCGTTGGGGGGCGTATGCCCGGACGTGCAAGATTACGACGGGTTACGCGCACTCTGGGATTGGCTCCAAGATCAGCCTGTGCGACAGCGGATCCATGCGCTCCACGATCGTTCGGACGGTGGATTGATCGCTAGCCTGAGCGAAATGATGTTTGCAGGCGGATTGGGCGTAAATCTACAGGTGCCAGATGCTGAAGCGCCTCTGGCATTTTTGCTCAACGAGGAATTGGGCATCGTGATCGAGGTTGAAGCAGACGAGGCCGAAGCCTTCCAACGTGAGGGACGCGAGCGCCACCTCAAGGTCACTCCTTTAGGGGAAGTCTCGAGTAAGGCCAAGTTGGTCGTTAAACATCAGGGCGCTGTGGTCCTCGATGAAGAGGCTGCCTCCTTGAGGCACAGTTGGTCCTCTGTTGGCTATCAAATTGCCAGGCGTCGCGATCATCCGGAGGCGGCGGCCTCGGAATACGCGCTGGAGTCTGCTGAAGCCTTACCCTCGCTCACACTTGATGTGCGCCCAGCGCTCACTCAGTTGAAGCCAAAGCGCTTTGCTAACAAGGTGAGGCCTAGGGTGGCCATCTTGAGAGAGCAAGGCGTGAACAGTCAGTCGGAAATGGCTGCCGCATTTATCCTCGCAGGGTTTGATGCATTCGATGTGCATATGTCCGATCTTATTTCGAGGCAAAAGTCACTTGGGGACTTTCAGATGCTCGCTGCCTGTGGCGGATTTTCATATGGCGACGTCTTGGGCGCAGGTACGGGTTGGGCACAGTCGATCTTGATGAATGAGGCTGTGAAGGCCGAGTTCCAACGATTTTTCAATCAAAAGAACACATTGACGTTGGGCGTCTGTAACGGGTGTCAAATGCTCAGCCAATTAAGAGCGCTCATTCCGGGTGCGGAGTCGTGGCCCTCTTTTTTGCGAAACACCTCTGAGCAGTTTGAAGCCAGGTTCTCGCAAGTCAAAGTACTCGAATCGAACAGCTTGGTTCTGCAGGAGTTGGCGGGTTCTCTGCTTCCGATTGTGGTCTCACATGGCGAGGGGAGGTTGGTCCCGAATCTCGCTGATGTAACGACCCTTGCTGATCAAAAACTGGCGGCGCTCGTCTATGCTGACGAACATGGTGTTCCAAGCATGACCTATCCGATTAACCCCAATGGCTCGCCTGGCGGCTTAACCGCAGTGACGTCTACCGACGGCCGCGCACTCGCAATGATGCCGCATCCCGAGCGAGCATTTCGTTCGGTGCAGTGGTCTTGGAAGCCGCCTGGGTTGAGCGACTACAGTCCATGGTTTTCGCTCTTTCTGTCGGCCGCAAAATTGTTTGACTGAGCGTAAGGCGGGTCGGAGGCTAACTGCGTTTCGTGAGTGGTTGGACCACGCGCTCCCTGCAGGGAAAAGTCCCTTTTTCTCGGTCAGCGAGATAGCACTTTAGGGTGTCGGTAACGACCGGAAAAGAGAGCTCATCCCATGGAATTTCATCTTCAGAGCATAGCTTAACGGCTAAGCTTTCATCGCCGGCAAAAAAATTCAGATCCGCAAGCTGGGCGCGGTAGAACATATAGACTTGGGAAATGTGGGGTAGGCTGAAGAGGGTGTAAAGCTCAAGCGAATGGACTCGGGCGTTGGCTTCTTCCATCGTTTCTCTCACGGCGCCATCTTTAATGGACTCGCCATTCTCTAAGAAACCCGCTGGTAAGGTCCATTTGCCTTTGCGCGGTTCGATGGCGCGCTGACACAAAAGAATCTGATCTTCAAAACAGGGCAAGCACCCAGCAATAATGCGCGGGTTGTCGTAAAAAATGTGGTCACATTGGGTGCACACGAATCGCATCCGTGTATCACCCTCTGGGATGATGTGTTGTGTGCGCTCGCCGCACCAGCCGCAATAATTCATGAGCGGAGTATAGGGATGAATCGGATGAAGTCACAGGGGCCATAACCGAGCCCCCGAGGGCGAGACGGCTTGGGACGAAGCACAGGCCTCACTATTGTTCTTCGAAGGTTGTTGAACATGTTGCTGAACCTGCGATCCCAGCAATCGACGTGACGGCCTATTGAGACCTGATGCGAGGGAAGGGGTCCAAATGGTTGGCCAAAACAGCAGATTCCGCTGTTTGCGCTAGGCGATTAAGCAAGGCGGGTATTCGATCTGAGGGGGCGTTGGATGTTCATTGCATCAACGGAAATTTTGAGTGAGGGAGATGGCGATGAGTTCAATGATTGAGGCTATTGAGGCGGCATTGCGAAACTCAGAGTCGCTTGCGCCGCCAGTGTCGCTGGCTGACTGTCCGCTGGCTGTCGTCATGGTGCTGATTCGAGAAGGATCGGACCCAACGTTGATTTTGACCCAACGCACATCGAATCTGAGCAGTCACGGCGGTGAGGTTGCCTGGCCAGGGGGGCGTGTTGATCCTGAAGATGCCACGCCCTGGTCGGCGTGCTTAAGAGAAACCTTTGAGGAAGTTGGTGTTCCAATGGAGGTTCCCAGACTGCTCGGGGTATTGCCAGGCGAGGTGTCCAAGTACGGATTGTGGGTCACGCCTTACGTTTGCACGATGGCTGAGGATCAGCCACTCTTGCCGAATCCTGATGAAGTTGCTTCGGTGTTTGAGGTGCCTTTGTGCTGGCTAAACGCGCATCCACCGAGAGAAGTAGAGCGTTTGGATCGACACGGACAAACGCAGTGGGCACCGGTCTATCATTATGAGGGGTACCGGATTTGGGGCTTGACAGCGTTGATCCTGGCCTCCCTTTTGCGGGTCTGTCGCTCACCTTGAGGTTGCAGGAATGCGGGTAGATCTGGGCTTAGGGGAGCGGGCTCAAACTCGCCTTGGTCAGCGCCGCGTCATCAGGCCAAGATACGCTTGAGAAAGGTTTGAAATTGTTCCAGCAAAATCAAGTAAATCGCGTGTAAAAGGATTCGCTTCATCGAGCCTAGAGTCACCAGCTTAACAAGCCTTGAGCTGCGCCTGGATGAAATGCGAGAGATCGTGACCCCACTGGGTGGGTGGTGGTTGCGAGCCATATACTCAGAAAAAACAAATAGTTGTTGAAGGTCGTTGGAAAAGGCCCAAGCGGATCTAGCGATGGATTGCCGTCACAGGGTCGTGAAGAAGGAGAGTAGGTTTGATTTATCGATTAGGGCAATGGATACCCGAATGCCACGAGGATACCTGGGTTGCTGACAATGCTTCGGTTATTGGGCGCGTTAAGCTTGGGGCTGGGGTCAGCATCTGGTTCAACGCGGTTTTAAGGGGTGATGGTGACGATATTGTGATCGGTGAAAACAGTAACATTCAGGATGGTTCAGTGCTCCATGTTGACCCAGGCTCACCGCTCAATATTGGCCCGAACGTAACGGTTGGTCATCAAGTGATGTTGCATGGCTGTACTATCGGTGAAGGGTCGCTCATTGGGATTAACTCTGTGGTCTTGAATGGAGCAAAAATAGGTAAAGGGTGTTTAATTGGCGCCAATGCTCTCATACCCGAGGGGAAGGAAATTCCGGACGGCTCGCTGGTGATGGGTTCCCCCGGGAAAGTCGTCCGAACCTTGAGCGAGGAGCAGATGGCGGGATTAAGAGCAAGTGCTGCGCACTATGTGGACAATGGGCGACGCTTCAAGCGGGAGTTGGAGGCAATCGATCCTTGAAGTTCGGGCGGGATCGCAAGATCATGCGAACTTCGTAGGGCGAATTGAGTCAAGAAGACGACACAGCACCGATGTGAAGCCTGAGGACAACCTAAGCCGTGTGGATAGAGGTCGGAAGACCTCTGCATGGTGCGCCGAGTCGGCCTTGGCAGGCTCTAACGACCGGGGTATAGTAAGCCCCGCTTAAACAAGTGGTGAACACGGAATCGTACCGAGTCCAAGATACCTAGCCCATGAACAGCGCGACGTCATTATTTATTGCTTCTCTACAGGCTTCAGCTCTGCTGATTGGCCGTCTTTTGCTACTACGACTGCCGTTGTAGGCGGCCGTTACCAATTCCTACATTGATCTGGGCCTCTATCGAGGCGACGTTTACTTGTCGTAGAGAAATCATCATGAGCATTCAACCATCAAACGCAGAGACCGCCCATCGAAAGGTCATGCCGTTTCAAAAGTACAAACCTTTCCCCAAAATTGACTTGAAAGATCGGACCTGGCCCGACCAAGAAATCACGACGGCGCCTAAATGGTGCAGCGTAGACCTTCGAGATGGCAATCAAGCGCTGGTTGAGCCTATGTCGCCCGAAGAAAAACAAAGGCTGTATGACTTGTTGGTCGACGTCGGATTTAAAGAGATCGAGGTCGGCTTTCCCGCAGCCTCCCAAACCGATTTTGATTTTGTTCGAAAGATTATTGACGAAGATTTGATCCCAGAAGATGTGACCATTCAGGTACTCTGTCAGGCGAGAGAAGAACTCATCAAGCGAACATGTGAGGCTGTCGCAGGTGCGCCCAGAGTGATTTTTCACCTCTACAATTCCACGTCGACGCTGCAGCGTCGAGTGGTATTCGGTATGTCGCAAGAAGAGATCATTAAGCTCGCAACCGATGCGACGGAAATCGTTAAGGCGAATACCCGAGAGCTTGTCGCTTCAGGCACTGAAGTGGTTCTGGAATATTCTCCCGAGAGTTTTACCGCAACGGAAATGGATTTTGCGGTTGATATTTGCGCCGCAGTGATGGCGGTTTGGGCGCCTACTGGCGATGAGAAAGTGATTTTGAATTTGCCATCGACCGTTGAAATGGCCACGCCCAATATTTATGCGGATCAAATTGAGTACTTCATTAAAAGATTGCCCAATCGAGACCAAGCTATTATTAGCCTCCACACCCATAACGATCGGGGTACCGGGGTGGCTGCCTCTGAATTGGGCTTGATGGCTGGCGCTGAACGCATCGAAGGCACGTTGTTCGGGAACGGTGAGCGCACAGGCAACTGCGATGTGATCACCATGGCAATGAATTTGTTCTCCCAAGGTGTTGATCCAGAACTCTATTTGTCAGACATGCCTCGTATCGTGGAGGTGTCTGAGTCGTGCACCAAGATTCCTATTCATGTACGTCAGCCTTACGCCGGCGACTTGGTCTTTACGGCGTTCTCAGGCTCTCACCAAGATGCGATCCGCAAGGGAATGGCCTATGTGGAATCAGGGTCTGATGGCGCTTGGGAAGTGCCTTATCTTCCCATTGATCCTGCCGATGTGGGCGGTTCTTACCGTGAAACCGTTCGGGTCAATAGCCAGTCTGGCAAGGGCGGTGTGGCTTTCGTTCTGGAGAATTACTTTGGCGTCCATCTGCCTCGCGAACTTCTGGTTGAGTTGTCACCCATCATCCAGCGGGTCTCAGAGCAAGATGGTGGTGAGCTGAAGGCAGATGTGATCTGGTCGACTTTTGTGAGTGAATTGGTCGAGGTACCAGGGCCTTATCAGCTCCTAAGTTATGAGGTGAAGAGCACCGGTGCGGATCGAGAGACCTGTCAGGCAGTGATCAAAATTTCTGAGAGCGAGATGCAGATCAGTGGCGAAGGGTCTGGGCCTATCGATGCCTTTGTTGCAGCGCTATCTCAATCGATCAATGAAGCACTCAACGTAGTGGACTATCAAGAGTACGCGATGAATGAGGGCAGTAATGCCAAAGCAATTAGTATTATCGCGTTGAGCGATGGCGAAGGGCAAAAGCACTTTGGCGTGGGTATCAGCGCAAACACCACCACCGCGTCTTTCAATTCGATTATCGCAGCGCTCAATCGGAAGTGGCAGCAGTAAAGCGACTCGTTTGTCACCGAAATGGGCGCGAGCGTTATCTAACGTCCGTGTCCTCTCTCAAACTGTCGTGATCGGCTGCCGCGCCCAGGGAGCCCGAGTTGGATGCGAACCTTGTCGCGTGCCTGACGATCGGGTACTTGGCGGGTAGTCTGTCAGGGTGCAATTGTGTAGGGGCTTGCTTGTCAGGCTTTATTGAAATCTTGCGCTCCGCCAGATGACGCTGATGGCCGAAGAGACGAGTGGGCAATCCGCCTTTATTCTTTTGAGGTGAATCTGGTCCCCGTGGAAGCTTGATACTCGGTGGTTCACTGGTTGAAGCGCTGGTCATCGATTGAAGCGCTCCCTTTTTCAAATTATCTCGTGACTGGTGAGCGATTCAGTCTCGAGCCCGGTACCGCGGACATCGAGGTTTCGGGCATTATCGAACGCGTTCAAGTGATTCGGGGTCTAGGCTAGACTCGGATTAGCTCATGCATTTGGCGGAGATTTTTTTGGATAGCGAGTTCGTATTGTATCTACTGGTTGGGCTCCTGATTGTGATCGCTGGGGTCCTCGGTCTCATGCTGTTGCTTTTTCAGCGCCTGAAAGCTCTGGGATCGGGTGGGGCCTTAAACCTAAACCATGAAGCGATCGGCGGTGATGATTTGCTTGATCCCGCACGACCATGGACAGCAAGAGAGAAAGCAGCGTTCGAGCAAGCCTTCGACTTGTCGAGAGTACCTCAAGTTATTCATGTGGACTTTGTGGTTCAGAAAGTCAACTCTGCGTTGCTGAATATTATTGGTTTTTCCGAGGAAGAAGTGATAGGTAAGCCGGTCTTCACGTATCTCGGGCAAGAGTCCAGCACTGACGTGCTCTACGGTCAAGCAGGCTTCAACTCGGCTACGGCTTTGCAAACTAGAGAAAGGCTCCTTATCCTTCAGTGCAAAAGCGGTCAAGAGCGGCTGGTTATAAGCTTCCGGCCAACGAATTTTGATATCTGGGCCCCCGGGGCCAAATTGGGCACGTTCGTGCCGTTGTCGAACAATGAAGAGTTTGCGCAAGCACTCATAAGCGTTGACCAGCGTCTCGATCTCTTTATCGAGGATCGTCTTGTGCACCTCATCGATCAGTTGATGGCAAGTGAGCGGGCCGCGCGTCTGGCAACAGAGCATTTCTCTGAGGGGCTCATGATCATAGACAGCGAGGGCGTGCTGTCCTTCGTCAACCGGAACGCGCGTCAATTAATCCCTGAGTTGGCCGAAAGCATGACAAGCCAATCTCGGTTTGAGGATTTTTTGACTTCATTGGATAGGGAGCTTGACCCGGAGATTCAAGGGGCTGATGGCGATGAGTCCGTGTCGGACTGGTTCGAGCACGCGCGACACACAGGGTTTGGCTCGGTCGATGTAGCGCTAGCAGAGGACCGATGGCTGCGGCTCAATCTCAGTTCGATTCCGGAAGGTTTGCAGGTCGTCACGCTTGTTGAAACGACAGAGTTACGACAGGTGGCAATGGCGGCTGAAAATGCAGCGACATCAAAGAGTAATTTCTTGGCCAGCATGAGTCATGAGATTAGGACGCCGATGAACGGGATCATCGGAATGGTCGATCTTCTCAGGCGTACGCAGCTAGATGATGACCAAAAGGAGATGCTGAACACTATCTCTGATTCTGGGCACTCGCTGCTCGCCTTGATTAATGACATCTTAGACATTTCAAAAATCGAAGCGGGAAAAATTGAGTTAGAGAAAAGCCCGTCAGATCCGATCGGGGTGGTCGAACAGGCGCTCGCAGTGGTGGCCACGAACGCGGCGAAAAACCAGCAATTACTGATCATCCAGGGCGATCCAAATTTGCCTTTTAATTTGATGATCGACAATCTGAGAATCCGTCAGATATTGACGAACCTGGTTGGTAACGCGATCAAGTTTTCACCGATGCGATCAGAAATCGTGGTGCGAATCGACTTGCTTGATCAGGAGCCCGATCGCGGTGCGCATGTCAAATTTTCTGTCATTGATCGAGGGATAGGAATCAGCCAGGAAGCCCAGGAGGGACTGTTCGAAGACTTTGCCCAGGCGGAGAAGTCAACTTCGAGAATTTACGGTGGTACGGGGCTAGGGCTGTCGATTTGTCGTCGCTTGGTTGAAACCATGGAAGGCAGGATAGGCGTTGTCAGTGAACGCGGCGCAGGCTCAGAATTCTATTTCGACCTTTGGTTCGAGCATGCGGAAGATTTACCAACCGCGAGGCCTAAAATCGACATGCGTCTAACTGGGGTTGCCTACGTGGGAAGTTCCAATGCCACCTATGACGCATTAAATATGATGCTCGGTGCCCACAATGCTCAGACGTTTATGGTCAAGAGTACGGGTGAATTGGGCGAACAAATTAAGCAGCTTCCGGACCGCGAGGTCGTGGTCGTGCTATCGAATGAATTCAACGAGTCACAAAGTGCTGCGATCTTAAAGCAAATTTCAGCGCAATTTGATCAGGCGCGATTCGTGACGCTAACGAATGACCAACGCAGGCGATCTCGAGCGATTGCTGATGATCACTATGTGTTGAGCGCAAACCCGCTCTATTGGCAGGATTTGGTTGCAGCCGTGGCTCGCTTGAGTCGCATTGACTTCGAGCCTGCGATGCTGGGCTTGGCTGAACAGGAGATTCCCGAGATCGTTCCGCTCTCTGCGAGTGAGGCTTCGAACGCAGGACAATTAATTCTTGTGGCAGAGGATAACGTGATCAATCAACAAGTCATTCAAAGGCAGATCAATGCGCTCGGACTGGCTTGCGAGTTAGCGAATGATGGTGTCGAAGCCCTGGATCGTTACCGAAAAGGGGGTATCGCGCTACTCCTTACCGACTGCGATATGCCCAATATGGATGGCTACGAATTGTCTCGCAATATCAGGCAGAGCGAAGAGGGAACAGGACACCATATCCCGATCATCGCGATTACCGCGAATGCAATGCAGGGCGCACGAGAAGCTTGCGCCGAAGCGGGAATGGATGACTATTTGGTCAAACCGCTTGAGATCTCTGCGCTACAGGAAATGCTCGCACTCTATTTGAAGGCTGAGTCAGCTTCTACTGCCCAAGCTTTTTCGTTTACCGAGCCTGAAGACCTGCCAACGGGCGCACCGCTTCAATCTGAGACAAACAATGCAGAAGTCGCTCGTCCGATGCTCAAAGGCGACGAAGAGACCTCCTCGCAAGCGTCCGAGGTCGAGGAACCGGCGGCGGCATCAGTCCTTGATCTGGACGAGATGCGGGATCTTTTTGGAGACGATGAGATGCTGAAAACCATTCTTGACGAATTCGTCGAGGTTTCAAGAGAGACGGTCGACTTGATCGTGCGGGGTGTTGAGTGGGGAGATGCTGAGGCCGTTGGCCGCCAAGCGCATAAATTGAAATCCTCAGCTCGAACGGTGGGGGCCCACCAGCTCGCTGATATTTGTTTGGTGCTTGAAAAAGCAGGCAAGTCCGATGACATGGCGGTTATCACTGAACAAGCGCCAGCCTTAGAGCCTTCCTTCGATGCCGTGATCAAAGCCATCGAAGCGATGAAATGACGAGACCCGTCGGTGTCGCTAGTCGTCTTCCCTAGGTGGACGTATCGACAGCTTGGCTGTGGCGATCATATTATCTTTCAATCGAACAACTTCTAGACGATAGCGATTAATTTCGACGCTGACCGGCGCCTCTGGGAACGTTTCCAAATGATCGGTCATTAACCCGTTAAGCGTTTTGGGGCCATCCGACGGGAGGTGCCAGGACAAGGCCCGATTTATACTCCGAATCGTCGCGCCACCATCGACGACGAAGGACCCGTCCTCCTGAGGATGAATATCTGAACTTGCTGAGGCCAGATCCGTTGTGAATTCGCCGACGATTTCCTCGAGAATATCTTCTAGTGTGACGATGCCCTGGACGTCGCCATATTCATCCACTACCAATGCGATCCGCTCCTTACGCGACTGGAAGTTTCTGATCTGCCGATGCAGTGCGGTGTTTTCGGGGACGAAGTAAACCTCGTCGATCTCCTGCAATAAGGTGGCCTTGTTGGGTTCTTCGCTGGTGAGAAAACGGATGGCGTCACGCACGTGAAGCATGCCCACCACGTGATTGATATCCTCTCGGTAGACAGGCAAGCGTGTGTGCTGAGCGTTTCTCAGTTGGGCGATGATGTCCTCGAGAGAGTCATCAAGATCGATACCAATGATGTCACTCTTGGGAACCATGATGTCATCAACGGTGACTTCATCGAGATCCAGCACACCAAGCATCATGTTTTGCGATTGCGAAGCGATTTTGGCGCCCTCGAAGACCAGTGTTCTTAATTCTTCTCGGCTCAAGTGATCGTTCTCTCCTTGTTGATGACGTATGCCAATAAGTTTGAGAAGCAGATTAGAGAGCGCTGACACGGCCCAGACTAAAGGCCAAAGCAGCATTAACAGCAAGCTAAGGATGTGCGAGGAGGGAAGCGCGATGCGCTCGGGGTAGTTAGCAGCGATCGTTTTGGGTGCCACTTCAGCAAAGATCAGAAATACAAAAGTGCAGATTACCGGGGCCCATGCGACACCGCGTTCCCCCAGAATTTGGATTGCGAGTAAGGTAGCAATGGACGCTGCCGAAAAATTGACAAAGTTGTTACCAATTAGGATGACGCCCAGCAATCGGTCCGGACGCTCGAGCAGTCGGGTGGCTCTGCGCGCACCACCGTGGCCTTCATTGGCGAGGTGGCGCATGCGATATCGATTGAGCGCCATCATCGCCGTCTCAGAGGCTGAGAAGTAGGCAGAGAGAAAGACAAGTACAAAAAGGGCCCAGGAAAGCAGGCTAGTCGACGGATCGTCCAAGACAGAGGTCTCTCCAGTTGGGCCTCGTTTTGTAAGGGATGAAGCGCAATGCTGTCAAGTTTGAGGGATCAACACTTCAATGACGAATTTGCTGCCAAAGTAACCCAGTGCGAGAAAGCCAAAGCCCGCAAGCGTCCACCACCCTGCTTGACTGCCGCGCCATCCAGCGCGCAACCGGCCCCACAAAAGAACTGCAAAAATGAGCCAGGCCGTGATTGTGATGAACGTGTGGTGGATGATTCCCCTGACATCGTAACTATCGATGAACGCAAACCCTGTGAGGATGCCGAGCGACAAAGCGATCATCCCCAGCCAGATTGACTCGAATAGCATCTGTTCGATGCTGTCTAGCGCGAGACCTTTCGGCAGGGTGCGGCCTGTTCGAGCCAGGCGATCGAAAAGTGCGAGATAGAGTGCCTGTAGGGCCGCGAGAGCCAGTATGCTGTAGCCGAGAAGAGACAAGATAATGTGAATGAACAACGGAGTCGGGAGTGCGACTCGAACCATGCCCGTTGCCGGCAGCACTGCAAAGAGAAGCAGTGATAAGCCGGACAGCGGGAAGACGAAGACATCTAAGTGGTCCATGGGCCGTCTGAGCTGATTCAATAGCAGCACGAGCGCCATGGCAAAGCCAACGCAGGTCAGCATTAGGGCAATACCCAGTGAAATTTGGTCGGCACCTTGGATGGCCAACCAGATGGCGAGTCCGTGTAGGACCACCGCTAGGGCCCGCACAACGGTGCTCTCGACCATGCTGTGCCGACGGGCGGCTTGAAGTGAGAGTAACGCCTGATATGCACCGATCAAATAAAAAATCAGCGCGGGGATGACAGGCCAGATTAAGAGACCGTTCATAAAGAGCCGTTGTTCTGCTGCAAAAGTAATATCAACGTATAATAGCACTCGCCCCGGTGAAGTCGTGTGATTCAGCCCTAGGATGGCTACCTTGCTGTCTCTCGAATAGCCATCAGCGAATAGCCATCAGCGTAGGCGCTTCGATGAATCGAGCGATAGGGTTGCCATCGAGCCGGGCTTTGGTTGGAGAATGCTATGTTTGAATCACTCAGTTCAAGATTAACCAGCGCGTTATCAGGTCTCTCAGGTAAGGCAACGCTGAGCGAGACCAATATCTCAGCCACTTTACGTGAAGTTCGGCTCGCGTTACTCGAGGCTGATGTGGCGCTTGAAGTGGTCACCCCTTTCCTTGATCGAGTCAGAAATCGCGCCCTTGGTATGCCGGTGATGCCAGGTCTTGCACCCTCGCAAGCTTTTGTTCGCATTGTTCATGATGAGCTGATTGATGTTATCGGTGGCCAGAGTCAGGGGCTGACGCTCGCGACACAGCCTCCTGCGGTGGTGCTCATGGCTGGATTGCAAGGGGTGGGTAAGACCACCACAGCCGCTAAATTAGGTCGTTGGCTAAAGCATCACGAACAAAAGAAAGTGATGCTGGTTAGCACCGATGTTTACCGACCCGCCGCGATGGAGCAATTGTCCCGCCTGGCGGAATCTTTAGAGATCGAGTGTTACAAGTCGCAATCGGGCGCGAGCCCAGCAGAAATCGCAAGAGACGCTCTGCAATCTGCAAAGCGCGCATTTGCGGATGTCCTGATCGTCGATACGGCCGGACGCTTGGCAGTCGACGCCGAGATGATGGCTGAAATTAGCGACTTATCGCAGCAACTGGTGCCCGCAGAGACGCTTTTCGTTGTAGACGCGATGACGGGGCAAGACGCGGCTCAGGTGGCGAAACAATTCAGTGAGACACTGAATCTGACGGGCGTAATCCTAACTAAAGCTGACGGTGATGCACGAGGGGGCGCCGCGCTCTCAGTTCGGCAAATTACGGGTAAGCCGATTAAGTTCATTGGATCGGGCGAAGGTGTGGAAGCGCTGGAACTGTTCCATCCCGATCGAATTGTTTCTAGGATTTTAGGGATGGGCGATGTGATGTCGCTCATCGAAGAAGCCGAACAGAAGATCGATAAAAAGAAAGCTGAAAAACTCGCCAAGAAAATCACCAAAGGCAAGGGCTTTGATCTGGAGGACTTTAAGGATCAGATTCAACAGATGAATCAAATGGGTGGCCTGACTGGCATGTTGGACAAGCTACCCGGAATGTCTGCGATTTCTCAGGCGGCGAAGGACCGCGCGACACAAACCAACTTCGGTCAATTTGAAGCCATCATTAATTCAATGACACCCAGAGAGCGGCAGTATCCTGATCTCATCAGTGGCTCCCGTAAAAAGCGCGTTGCTGCAGGATCCGGAACCCAAATCCAAGACGTGAATCGGCTCCTCAAGCAATTCAAGCAGATGCAGAAGATGATGAAGAAAATGGGCCGAAAAGGTGCGATGACCAATATGATGCGTGGTCTCGGCGGGATGATGCAGCAGGGTGGTCCGCCTCGATTTTGAATCGGCGAAAGTGATCATCGATGAGTTCGAATTCGCTTTTTCGCCTTGCAATCATCGGTGTTGATTGGACTGAATAATCAGCGATCCCCAGATTGAGATCGTTAGGGTTATCCACTACAATTGGCGCCCCTTGAAGGAGGTGGTTTAGCCCTTTCGGCGTTTTTGACCTGTTCTGGGTCCCTTCAACGGGACTTCATAGATAGGCGAGCAGCCAAATAAATTGTGTTAGATCAACAGGCCCTTGGTTGATTTCCATAAGGGTCATGGACTGAAGTCACAGGGATTCAGAGCGGTTAGCGCTCTTGGAGGTCAAAGCCAAGTGCATTAGCACTGGGGTTAGACGCGGCATTTATGATGCCTTGCAAGCCGTTGCAGGCGCGAAGAATCAGAAATAAAGGAAGAAGGTATGGTAACCATCCGATTGGCCAGGGGCGGAAGCAAGAAGCGACCCTTCTATCACATCACGGTGGCAGACAGTCAGCGAAGCAGAAATGGCCGATTTGTTGAGCGCGTTGGATTTTTTAACCCAATTGCCCAGGGTGCGGACGAGAAAATGCGTCTGGATCTTGATCGGATCGAATTTTGGATTCGTCAGGGGGCGCAACCGTCTGAGCGTGTGGCGAGCCTCATTAAGCGATATCGAAAAGCGGCTTCAACAGCGACATCTGAAGAGGCCGCCGCTTAGTCGAGTTCTACGCGTGTGAATGAATTGACAAACACGCGACTGAGAGTAGGGACGGTCAATGGTGCGCACGGCATCAAAGGCTGGAACAAGGTGTTTTCCTACACAGACCCCAAAGAACAGATTATCAGTTACCAACCGTGGTTGGTGGGCTCAAGCGCCGCCCTTCAGCCCTTAGAGGTGGTTGAGTGGCGCTGGCAGGGTGACCGGCTAGTTGTCAGGTTTAGAGATGTTCTCAGTCGAAACCAGGCGGAAACGTTGGTCGGCAGAGAAGTATGGATCGAGAAGAGTCAGCTCGAACCACTCGCCGAAGAGGAATATTACTGGCATCAACTCATAGGCCTTTTGGTCATAGATGAGGCCGGCCATTTGCTCGGCTCGGTTAAGTCGATGCTGGAAACTGGTGCAAATGATGTGATGGTGGTTGGCTTCGAGCGTGATGCCGGCCATCAGGAACGATTGATTCCCTATGTTTGGGATCACATCGTTAAGGGCGTAGACCTTCACCGTCGAAGAATAACGGTGGCTTGGTCAGAAGATTACGATCGATGAAGATCTCGGTGATTACGTTGTTTCCCGAGATGTTCACTGGGGCCATGCCTTGGGGGGTGACTTCACGGGCTTTTGCAGAATGCGGCCATGAAATCTCGTTGATTCAGTTGCGGGATTTCGCAACAGATCGTCACGGTACGGTTGACGATCGGCCTTACGGAGGCGGCCCCGGCATGCTGTTGAAAGCTGAGCCTTTGCTCGCGGCAATTGGTGCAGCCAAACGGGCCTCGAAGCCGGGTGCCAAGGTGATTTTCTTCTCTCCCTCAGGGGAGGTGTTGAAACAACAACATTTGGAGACGTTTTCGAGTGAGGGTAGTGACCTCATATTGATCTGCGGACGATATGAGGGAATTGACCAGCGGGTGGTTGATACGGCGGTCGATTTGGAAATCTCGCTAGGTGATTTTGTTTTGAGCGGAGGAGAACTCGCAGCGCTGGCCTTGATTGACGGGATCGCGCGATTGCTCCCCGGTGTTTTGGGTGACGCCTTGTCTACAGAAGATGAATCTTTTGTTGACGGACGGCTCGAATATCCGCAGTATACGCGACCCGAGAGTATAGAGGGCGTGAGGGTGCCTGAGGTTCTCCTCAGCGGCGATCATCAATTGATTGACGCGTGGCGACGCACCGAGGCGCTGGCAAAGACCGAGCAAAGACGCCCAGACTTGTTGGTTTCTTACCCGCCGAATGAAGCGGAAGCCTTGGCGCTCAAGCATTTAAGTACAGCTGCGAAAATGCGAGAAGTAAGAAAGGAAGATTAAAGCGAGGCGCAAAGACGTCGAGCACGAGTGGCCTGAGGCGAAGAAATCAGGCGCAATTTGAAAGCTGAGGCCCAAAGCCCCGGCTAGATAGCGAGCTAAAGAGAAAGTTGAACAGGGCCACATCACAGGCAGGGCAGCCTTGAAGTGTAGCGAAGGACTGAGGAGAACGGGCTTATGAAGAATAAAGTGATAGAACAGATCGAGCAGGCGCAGCTCAAGCAGGACGTTCCCTCTTTCGGTCCAGGCGATACGTTAGTGGTTCAGGTCCGCGTGGTAGAGGGCAGTAGAGAGCGACTCCAGGCCTTCGAAGGCGTCGTTATTGGGCGTCGAAACCGAGGTCTTAATTCTGCGTTTACTTTGAGAAAAATGTCGCATGGTGTCGGAGTCGAGCGAACCTTTCAGTTGCATAGCCCACTCATTGATAGCATCACAGTGAAACGTCGTGGAGATGTGCGCCAAGCCAAACTGTATTATCTGCGAGAGCGAAGCGGTCGGTCGGCGAGAATCAAAGAGAAGCTGAATTAGGCCAAACCACCTGATGCTTCGGTGTCGAGTCGGAGTCCCGAGACGGCAGCGTCACAACTGAAGGCGCTGCCAAGCCGGGCTTACAGGCACTAAAAACTTACGATCCCTAAAGAGCACAAGTCTGGGCTGGAATGGATTCAAGGGCTGAAGGGGCTCTTCGTCCTTTTGAGTCGCTATGCTCTGAATTAAACCCCTGGCTCCAACTAAAACCGCTTGAACAAGCGTCGCTAGAGCTTTAAGTCTCGCAGCCTGAAAACGAAGAGATAAACGTCTTCCTCCCTCTGAGACTGGCAAAGAACTGCCTCTCCCTCATCAAGTTGTTAATTGGGGCCTCAATTAAGCCCAATGTCAGCAGTAGGCTTTCACGAGAGCGATCTCTCGAGACGAATGCCTCGCTCGCGCTCCCGCGAAACGGCGCGCTCTTAATGACCGTGTCATCGCAGTTCAATCGATTGAAAGCCAGTCGTCTGCATGTGGCCCTTCCATGTGCGCATTTCTATTTTAATGCTACGCTCGAGCTTGGTCAGCGCCGGGCCGTAGCTGTATCGGAAAGCAACGCCAAGGCGCTGAGTTATGGGGAGGAGCCATGTCGGAATCAATTAAAGCGTCAAACTCAAAGAGTGAGTCAGAATCGATCGCAGGATCAACGAGAGGTGCCTACGGACTGTTAGTCTTCTTAACGATTCTGAATGTCATGAACTTTGTCGACCGCCAGCTGCTGGCGAGTTTTTCAAATTTCATTGTGCCGGATCTGGGCTTGAGCAATACCGAATTTGGGCTTCTGACTGGACTGATTTTTCTGGCATTTTATTCAGTTGCTGGCCTTTTCATGGGCACGCTGGCTGACCGATACAATCGAACCAAGCTCATCGCCTTAGGGGTTGCGGCTTGGAGCCTACTGACCGCGATGTCCGGCATGGCCAAAGGATTTGTGAGCCTTGCCATACCTAGAATGTTTATCGGGGTCGGCGAATCCATTTTGACACCTACCTCGATGTCGCTACTCTCCGACCGGTTTCCCTCTCATCGTCTTGGCTTTGCCTCCGGGTTCTATTACATGGGCGTTCCGATTGGGGTTGGCGTCAGCCTTTTGATCGTCGGTTATTTAGGACCGCTCATCGGCTGGAGAAACTGTTTTTATGCGTTGGGGATCATCGGATTTTTCTTGGCCGTAGTCATGTGGTTCATATCTGATCCCCAGAGAGAAAAGCAGATTGCCGATTCGGTTGAGAAGGAGGATCGAACTAGTTTCCTAGACATCATAAAGACGCTTTTTCGAGCCCTTCGAGCATCCCCAGCTTTGGTGATGACTATCATGGGCGGAGTTGCGTTCCACTTTGTTCTCGGTGCCGCCACATTTGATCAACTCTGGTACGTCCAGGAGCGAGGGTTCGATCGAGCGGAGATTGCGCAATGGACGGGTTGGATTGGCATTGTCGCGGGTATGGCTGGCAATCTGTTCGGCGGATTGGGCGGTGATTGGCTGCTCCGAAAGACGGGTACCGGGCGCCCCATGTTTTTGTTCTTGGTAATGCTCGTTCTAGCGCCGATCAACATCTATTATCGGTTGGTTGATCCAGACAGCATTTGGTTCTGGGTTGGGGTCTTCGCTGGGTTCTTTCAGCTCGGCTGTTTTTACGGGCCAACTTTCTCGACCATACAAGAGCTCGTGCCGCAACAGATCAGGGCTACTGTGGTTGCTTTCTATATTTTGTTGCTGAATCTGGTGGGGGTTGCCATCGGGGTGACATTGGCGGGTGTTTACATTGACCATCTCATGGCCACGGGTGTCAGCGAACCCTATACCAAAGCGCTTTTGTGGTTCACGGTCATTTCCATGACCGCCATCCCGCTATTCTTCGCGGCTGGGCGTCGGTTTGAGCGAGACAAGGCTCGGCTCGCGCAGGCGTTCAGTTAGCATTACCGTGAGTCAGTGGTGTGGGTGAGAGGCGAAGGTGGAGCTTAAACAGGCAGTCGATCATGCATCGATGATCGAGAGATATCTCGATCGGATCTGGATGGAAAAGGGTTTAAGCGATAACTCTCTTGCCGCTTATCGGCGAGACCTGACAGCCTTTGCGGGTTGGTTAAGCGTGCGTCGACCAGAAATCACCTTGTTGGCTGTTTGCCGTGCTGATTTGCTTGCCTACGTGGAAAGCCGCTCTGAAGCGGGTATCAAGCCTCGCTCTGCTGCTCGTGCCTTGTCGGCTCTTCGATCCTTTTATCAAATGCAGACCCGTGATGGCCTCATCACGGAAAACCCAACACTCAGAGTGGATTTGCCAAAGATTGGCCGAGCCTTACCCAAATCCTTAACTGAGCAAGATGTCAACGCGCTGTTAGAGGCGCCCGCAATTGAACAACCCCAGGGACAGCGAGATCGCACGATGCTCGAGCTGATGTACGCAACGGGTCTCAGAGTATCCGAATTGGTCTCGCTGACCTTGAGCGAGGTTAACTTGAGACAGGGCGTTGTCCGAGTCCGCGGTAAAGGCGGCAAAGAGCGTTTGGTCCCAGTGGGAGAGATCGCGCTGTCTTGGCTTGAGAAATATCTTATAGAGGCCAGGCCAGAATTGCTCACTGGCAAGGCCCCCACGGACGTTTTGTTTCCGAGTAATCGCGCGAGGGCGATGACGCGACAAACATTTTGGCATCTCATTAAAAAACATGCGCTCACAGCCGGGATTAGCCAAGATTTGTCGCCGCACACGTTGCGTCATGCGTTTGCGACGCACCTCATTAATCACGGTGCAGATTTGCGAGTGGTTCAGTTGTTGTTGGGGCATAGCGATTTATCAACTACGCAAATTTACACTCATGTCGCGAAGGAACGTTTAAAGTCCTTGCACCAGGCGCACCATCCTAGAGGGTAAGCGAATGGAATCAACATTGAATCAAGGTAAGATGTGGCGGTCAACGAGCGTCGAGGCAACGATGAAGGAAAACGATTCCCTATTGAAATGCGCTGGTCATTCATCAAGGGTGCAAAAGGGTTTGCATTCGCTTTTACTGATGGCAAGTTTAATGCTCTCGCTCCAGGTGCTGGCTGCGGAGCGTCTTGATGAGTTTGCAGACATCCGAATTGGATTGGCTGCCGCGGGTTTGCCCCTTGTTGAGGTCACGGGCAGTGAGGTGCCCGGTCTTTATGAGGTGAAATTGACCGACGGCACCGTCTTGCTCACAGATCGGACGGGAACCTATTTTGTTGTTGGTGATGTATATCAGAGGATTAATCAGCGGATCGTCAATCTCTCTGATCTGAGGCGAAATGAAGACCGCAGAGCGCTGCTTGCCGATCTGGATGAATCGGAAATGGTGGTCTTTGAACCAGCAAGCAAGGACCGAAAAGCGGAGATCACAGTGTTTACAGACATCGATTGTGGATTCTGCCGCAAGCTACATCAGGAAGTGCCAGAATTGAATCGATTAGGAATTGCGGTTCGCTATTTGGCGTATCCGCGAGCGGGCATTGGTTCTGAAAGCTTTGACAAGATCGTGTCGGCTTGGTGCTCGAATGACCAGAAACGAGCACTTACCTTGGCAAAGGCCGGCGAGTCTATTGAGTCTTTGACCTGCGATAACCCCGTTGCCAAACATTTCGATTTAGGGGGGCGAATGGGCGTGACGGGAACGCCTGCCATAGTCCTTGAGAGCGGTCGTCTGGTGCCGGGTTATCTCCCGGCTGAACGGCTGGCGGCCGAGCTTGGATTGTCGGTTGATTCTTAAGGTGAGAGGGCCTTTTTGACCGGGCAGACTGTGGTTCTGGTGACGATGGTCAATAACTCAGCTACACTCGCGGCTTTTTTTGGGTCAGTCCATGGACGAAGAATTTCAAAGAATTCAGCGCCTTCCCCCCTATATCTTTAGTGTCACCGATGCCCTGAAGCGTGCAGCAAGAGCGCGGGGTGAGGACATTATTGATTTTGGGATGGGTAATCCGGATCAGCCAACGCCTCCGCATATTGTTGCTAAGCTGATCGAAACCGTGCAGCGCGGCGATACCCATCGATACTCTCAGTCCAAGGGCATCCCGCGGCTCAGACGAGCCATCACCGACTGGTACCTTCGACGCTACGATGTCGCGCTGAACCCTGAAAACGAGGCGATCGTCACCCTGGGTTCCAAGGAGGGGCTTGCTCATTTAGCCCAGGCGATTTTAGGTCCGGGCGATTCCGTGTTGGTGCCCAATCCGTCGTACCCGATTCACCCCTATGGTTTTGTGATTGCGGGTGCGGACGTTCGGCACGTGCCGCTAACCGATGATGTAGATTTCTTCTCTGAGCTGGAATCGGCGATTTTGAACAATTGGCCCAAACCCAAGGTGCTGGTACTCAATTTTCCTGGCAATCCCACCGCACATTGTGTCGAGCTCGAATTTTTCGAGCGGGTAGTCGCCATCGCAAAAGCGCATGGTATCTGGGTCGTTCAGGATCTGGCCTATGCGGATCTTGTCTTCGATGGCTATACCGCACCGTCGATTCTGCAAGTACCGGGTGCCAAAGAGGTCGCCGTAGAATTTTTCACCTTATCGAAGAGTTACAACATGCCCGGCTGGCGCATCGGCTTTTGCGTGGGTAACGAAACGTTGATCGGGGCATTGGCAAAAATAAAATCCTACCTTGACTATGGCAGCTTTACGCCCATTCAAGTTGCAGCGATCGCAGCGCTCGAGGGGGATCAACAATGTGTCATCGATATCCGGGATATGTACAGGAAGCGACGCGATGTGTTGTGTGAGGGTCTGAATGGGATGGGCTGGCAGGTCACGCCCCCCAAAGCAACAATGTTCGTGTGGGCTAAAATTCCAGAGCCCTTTCGAACGCTAGGCTCGCTTGAGTTCGCCAAATTGCTGATTGAAAAAGCCAAAGTCGCAGTATCGCCGGGGATCGGCTTTGGTCAGTACGGCGATGATCATGTGAGATTTGCCCTGATCGAAAATGAACACCGTACGAGGCAAGCGTTACGGGGATTAAAACGATTTTTTGCAGAGTCGGCAGCCGACCTTCCGACTTAAATACCGAGAGGATTGATCAGTGAGAATCGGAATTTGCGGAGCTGGGACGGTCGCCTCAGGCGTCGTCAGTATTTTGCGAGAGTCAGAGGGGCTCAAAGCGCGGCTCGGGTCTAACGCTATCCAGATTACCGCCATGGCCTCCAGGCGAGCTTCTGATAATCCAGTCTTTGCGGGTATCCCATTCGAACTTGATGTGTTTGCAATGCCCCATCGTTCGGATATCGATGTCATCGTGGAACTGATTGGAGGGACTGACGATGCATTGAGGCTGGTGAAGGTCGCTTTGAGCGAGGGGAAGTCCGTGGTGACCGCGAACAAGGCGCTGCTAGCGCACCACGGCGCTGAACTCATGGCGCTTGCACAAAGCCGGGGTGTATCCCTCCTTTTCGAAGCCGCGGTCTGCGGTGGTATTCCGATCATAAAAGCGTTGAATGAGAGCTTTGTGGGTAACAACGTGCGGGGTATCGCTGGCATCATCAACGGAACAACCAATTTTATTTTGACCCAGATGGCGGAGCCCGGTGCGAATGCATCATTTGATGCTGTGCTGACTGAGGCTCAGCGTTTAGGTTACGCCGAGGCAGATCCGACGTTCGATATTGGCGGTATGGATGCCGCGCACAAGCTAGCGATCATGGCGGCGCTTGCCTTTGATGAGCCGCTTCAAATCGAGCAAGTATTTACGGAGGGGATTCAAGAGATTGACGGTGAGGATCTAAAGTGGGCTGAGCGTCTTGGTTATAGAGTCAAACACTTAGGGATTGCGCTTGCCGACGACAGGTCGCTCGAGATGAGAGTTCACCCTGCACTGGTACCCGATCAGTCTCAACTGGCCTCGATTCAAGGCGTCACGAATGCGGTCAATGTGATCGCACAACCTGTGGGTGAAACATTGTTTACCGGACCAGGCGCGGGTGCGGGACCCACGGGCAGTTCAGTGGTCTCTGATCTGTTTGACCTTGCTCGAGGAGCCCCCACTCGGCCCCCTCAGTCGCTTGCGGAAGACCAAGTTTCCCGTAAAGCGAAATCCATGCTCGAAACTAAGAGTGGTTGGATGTTGAGGCTCAATGTGCGCGACCGACCAGGCATGATGTCTCAAGTTGGGTCCATACTCGCGGACCATGGACTGTCCATCGATCAAATTCAACAACGAGACGCGCCTGACGGCACGACCACGGTGGTGATGATCTTGGACTCTGCGGTCGAGCGCGATTTTCAAGCATCTTTGACGGCGCTCAAATCGCACCCTGACGTGATGCCGGGCGCGCGAGCCATTCGAGTCTTCGATCCAGAATCTATTGGTTAGCTCTATATTCAAACGTGCAACACCGGGTCGCTATGACCTGAGTGTTTGGGGCATCGGTTGTGGAAGATCGGAGCAACTGGGTTCTGAGCAATCGTTCATTGAAGCGAGAGATGAGTTGCTTGAATGAAGGGCTGTTGCAGCAATGACTGGGGCCCCGCTGCAATCTTTTACCAAAATCCCAGGCGTGCATGACTTAAGATTACCTAAGCCGCCATTTTGGTTTCGAGACATGCCAGCAGTCTCTGGATGGAGTGGCGGCCCACCTTGGGCACGGGGTATTGAGTCGGATAGCTAGAGGCCGCTCAAAGCTTCGTTTAGAATCGCGGGCTTCAAGCAGCGCAGGTGCCTTTTTGCCTTCGTCAAGCAGGCGATCAAAGGATTGGGACAATTATGGAAATCAATAGCATCGTTTCGGGGATCAAAGATGGTCAAGCACGCGTTGACGTGCTGAGGGGGTACCTTTGACTACGAAACGAAAAAAGATCGATTAGCCGAAGTTGAGCTAGAACTAGCAGATCCTAAGATTTGGGATCATCCAGAACAGGCACAGAAATTAGGTCAAGAACGCTCAGCACTCGAGACCGTGGTGAAAACCATTAATCGTTTGGATGAGGGGTTTTTAGAGCTCGAAGAAATCCTCGCGCTCGCGGTGGAAGAAAAGGATGCCGATCTTGTATCGGACGCTTCCGCAGAACTTGATCGATTTCAAAAGGATCTAGAGGCGCTAGAGTTTCAACGCATGTTTTCGGGGCAAATGGATGCCAATTGCGCCTATCTCGATGTGCAATCGGGATCAGGGGGAACCGAAGCTCAGGACTGGGCGGAGATGCTGCTTCGAATGTACCTTCGGTGGAGCGAATCCCAGGGTTTTAAAGCAGAGATCGTCGAACTCTCTGAAGGAGAAGTGGCTGGGATCAAATCAGCCACCGTGCGGGTGGATGGACCCTACGCTTACGGTTGGCTCAGAACAGAAACCGGCGTTCACCGGCTGGTCCGCAAGTCCCCGTTCGACTCAGGTAACCGCCGTCATACCTCCTTTGCGTCGATTTTCGTGTCGCCCGAATTGAATGATGATATCGACATTGACCTGGATATGAACGAGGTCCGTGTCGACACCTACCGAGCGAGTGGTGCTGGAGGGCAGCATGTCAATAAGACGGACTCAGCCATTCGCTTGACGCATATACCAAGCGGCATTGTTGTGCAGTGCCAAAATCAACGATCGCAACATAAAAACCGGGATCAAGCCATCAAGCAGCTCAAAGCCAAGCTTTACGAGATGGAAGAACAAAAGCAAAAGCAAGCGCTTCAAGCAATCGAAGACGCCAAGTCGGATATCAGTTGGGGAAGTCAGATTCGATCTTATGTGCTGGATTCGGCCAGAATCAAAGATTTGCGAACGGGCATTGAAACATCAAACACCCAGAACGTGTTAGATGGCGATCTGAATGCGTTTATTGAGGCAAGTCTGAAGCAGGGCCTTTAGTGTCCGTAAGAGCAGTTGGAAGCAGGTTATGAGCGAACAAGAAAATACAGAAGACTTACCGTCATTGATCGCGCAGCGTCAGAGTAAGTTAGACCATCTTAAAGACGAGGGGAAGAATCCCTACCCTAATGATTTCAGAAGGTCAGATGTGGCGGCCGATTTGCACGCTGCTTTTGATGGCTTGGAGAAAGAGGAAATCGAATCCAGGAGCGTGAGCGCATCGGTGGCTGGCCGGGTGCTGCTCAAACGGGTCATGGGGAAAGCGAGTTTTTTGACCGTTCAGGACTACTCAGGCCGCATACAAATTTATGTCACGCGCGACGCCTTGGGTGAAGCAGCGTACGCGGCCTTCAAGACGCTCGATATTGGCGACATCGTGGGCGTTCAGGGGACGCTGATGAAAACAATGAAGGGTGAACTCTCGATAGACGCAGCATCCGTGAGGTTGCTGACGAAATCATTAAGACCCCTGCCAGAGAAGCACAAAGGACTCACAGATACTGAAACGCGATATCGACAGCGCTACGTTGATCTGATTGTGAATGAGGAGTCGCAATTGGTTTTTCGGCGTCGCGCTGAAATTATTGACGGCATCCGACGTTTTCTAATCGACCGACGGTTTATGGAAGTCGAGACACCCATGATGCAAGCGATCCCTGGTGGCGCCACTGCACAACCCTTTGTGACGCATTACAACGCGCTAGATCAACAGATGTATTTGCGTGTTGCGCCTGAACTTAACTTGAAACGTCTGGTTGTGGGTGGCATTGAACAAGTCTTCGAAATCAACCGCAATTTCCGCAATGAGGGGGTTTCGACGAAACACAGCCCCGAATTCACCATGTTGGAATTTTATTGGGCCTATGCCGATTACAACGATCTGATGGACCTGACCGAAAATTTGTTTCGGGTGCTCGCGGACAACGTCCTTGGAAAATTGCGGTTTAGCTACCAGGGCGCCGAAATCGACTTTGGTCAGCCCTTCGCTCGAATGACCATGCGGGATTCTATCCTTGCCTATTGTGCTGACATCACTGCCGCAGAGGTCGACGATGCATCTTCTTGCCGACGGTTGCTAAGCCAAGCTGGCGTTGCCATCAAGGAGGAATGGGGGCTTGGGCGCCTGCATCTTGAGCTTTTCGAGACGATGGTTGAGGACAAGCTCGAGCAGCCCACGTTTATCATGCAGCATCCTATAGAAGTGTCGCCCCTAGCGAGGAGAAATGATGAGACCCCTGATCTCACCGATCGATTCGAGCTTTTCATAGCAGGCAAGGAAATTGCCAATGGGTTCTCAGAGCTCAACGATCCCGCAGATCAGGCCGAGCGTTTTAGAGACCAGGTCGCCGCCAAAGAAGCAGGTGATCAAGAGGCGATGCATTACGACGCAGATTATATTACTGCCCTTGAGTATGGTTTGCCGCCAACGGCAGGCGAAGGCATTGGCATCGATCGTCTCGTGATGTTGCTTACCGATTCTGCGTCCATCAGAGACGTGATTTTATTTCCTCATCTGAGACGTCGAGAGGCGGACTGATGGCCGATGTTCGGCTCTCAGAATCTTGGTTCAGGCTTCTGGAACGAGAGTTCGAATCCGACTACATGCGCTCACTGAAGGCGTTTCTTCAGGCAGAGAAAAAAGCAGGCGAATCGATTTACCCGAGGGGATCTGAATATTTTGCTGCGCTGGACGCGGTTCCCTTTGAAACCGCGCGCGTTGTTATTTTGGGGCAAGATCCTTATCACGGTCCGGGCCAGGCGCATGGCCTCAGCTTTTCGGTTCGCCCTGGAGTCCCGGTACCGCCAAGTTTAGGCAACATCTACAAGGAGATTCAGCAAGATCTTGGGCTCAGTCCCAGCGATTTTGTCACAGGGGATTTAAGTAGCTGGGCCAAGCAGGGTGTGTTGCTTCTAAACAGCGTGCTCACTGTGAGGCGGGGCGCAGCTGCATCTCATCGAGGCAAGGGCTGGGAGTCATTTACAGACAAGATCATTGCGTTGCTCGGGGCAAGAGAGCTGCCCTTGGTCTTCATGCTTTGGGGCAGCTTTGCCCAAGGTAAAGCTGCGCTCATCGAGGGCCAACAACATTTGGTGTTGAAGGCGCCGCATCCATCCCCCTTGTCGGCGCATCGGGGGTTTTTCGGTTGCCGTCACTTTTCCCAATGCAACGAATTTTTGAGTCGTCATAGCGCGCCCATCGATTGGCGCGTCGGACTGACTGAATTAGCTGGGTGAGGGTCTTGCTGGATTGTCCAGTTCAGACGCGAGCCCACCTTGAAGCGACTTTTGGTGCGCCTGGAAAAGCCTGGGCTGACGGTGTGACTGATCTCCTCAGCGAGTGCTTTAAGCGTTGGCGTCTCGATCCGGTTCAGTGGCTAGCGGGTGGACTCAAGCAGAATCTGGTGCTTGAAGTGAAAGCGCATGGCCGTCCCGCTATTTTAAAACTGGGTTACCCCGATGCCGACCAGTGGAGTGAGCGACAATGGCTCTTGGCCCAGCCAGGGTCCTGTTGCGCAAAGCTTCTGGATGATCTGGAAGATCCGGTTGTTCTGCTGATCGAGCGCGTGATGCCAGGGAGCGCGCTCGTGGATGTCATCCGCGGTGCGGGTTGGACCATGGATCGACACAACGAGCTGGCACCCCTGATTTCAGCGTGTATGCTCGACGTCTCCAAAGAGTTCGAGGCTGAGAGCTACGATCATCTGCTAGCACGTGTTCTCGAAAACCGATCTCAGGCATTGCACCAAGACTTAAGAAACCGCGTAGCTGACGCGCAAGACATGCTCGTTGATTTGAAATTGGGACCGATGGGTGAAGTGAGGTGGCTACATGGCGATTTGCACGCAGGGAATATTCTCTGGGATGCAACGATACCCTCATGGCGAGCCATCGACCCTAAAGGTCATGTCGGGCCGGCGGTGATGAATGTGGGAAGGTACTTGCATAACTTCTTAGCGGAAGAGCTGGCCAGTCGAGGCGAAGAGCATTCGGTGCCTGCGCAGGTGGCGTTATGTGAGGCGCGTGCCCTGATCTTGGCTAACGCACTTAAAGTGCCCTATCAAACCCTTCTTAAGGCAACCGTGGTTGACCTGACGCTTTCAACCGTATGGCGTGTGCAGGATGAGGGCATCACTGTTTGGGAGCCCATGAGGCTGCTACTCGATGGACTTCGAGACCGGTGTCAACTCTAGGGACCTCTGCAACGATACCTGGGACGGGAACATTGCCTCAAGAAGGGCGGTCTCTGGCAATCCACCCAGTTGCGCGAGTTTTTTATCTAAAAGTCTCTAAGGGACACCTGGTCAACAGCGCCCGACGCAGTGTGTGCCTCGCGGGAAGCTCTGAGAGAGGTTAAGCGAGGTGCTGCAGCGCGGTGTTGTCAATGCGCAAGTTAGCATCCAGGGCGGATCTTTGGATGAGTGCTGCAACCACGGACCCATTTTCGCTCCAGGCACATTGCAGGACGTGACCGACGGCTGTGCCCTGGTCATCGACGATAGGCGTTGCGGTCTCCGGGAAGACCTTTTGAGGGATCTTGTACAGGGTTAATGTCTGCTTTGTTTGGCCCTTGAAATGTAACCGTGCGATGATTTCTTGCCCGAGGTAGCAGCCTTTATCAAAATCGACGCCTCCGGCGAGATCCATTCCTAATTCCTGAGGTAGGTAGAGACCGGAGGCCTCATTTGAAATCCAAATTCGGCCCGCAATCAGGTCTCTGGCAATCCAATCCGTCTCACTCTCATCGCTTTCAAGGATTGCTTGACTCCAGAGTTCGTGGCGGTTGCCGGCTTGGTCGATGGATTGAGACTGTTGAGGCAGGGAGACCGCGCCTTCAAAGCCGTAGCAGTGAATTTCGTCGGTGCGATCAATCAATTGTGCCTTCGAAAAAACAATGTATTTTTGAAGCTGTGTCAGGATCGGCGCTACGAGGCTGCGGTGGAGTCGCAAGATGAGCCCGGGATCCTCGTTGGGTTCAAGCGCATCGGTTAACCGTTGTGCGGCGAAGGTCGCCTCGACCCGCCCTTGAATATTGGTTAATGCGCCGTAGACGGGGTGTCCTGATTTCAAGCGGCCAAGGTCGCAGGTGCAATAGCCTTGCAGGAATTTCTCTGCATCGACCCCGCGGATTTCAAGAAAGCCAAATTGTGAGAGCGCGATGGGCATGCTGAAGTTGGCGCAGGGCTTGGTGACGAGGGGGGCAATATTAGTCAATGCCGCGCCAGGTGCCAAGCGGTGCATTGGGTCTCAGCCTCAGTTTAAGAACAGATCCATAACAAACGCGCTGTAAGTCGAGGCTCGATATCAGGCTTGCAGAAATCCCACAATGAGGGGCGCGATATCATCCGACCCAGTGGGTGTCGCTGTTAGAATGCGACAAGAAAAAGGAGAGAGCATGCCAGAGACTGCTGATATTCATTCGCCCGAAGGCCGCAATCGGCTTCGATGGCGATCTCGCCGAGGGATGGCTGAGCTCGACGTCCTATTTATTCCCTTTTTTGAAGAGGCCTTTCCTGACCTGGATGAATCCATGCAACGGGTTTATGCACGAATGCTTGACGAGGAGGATCCTGAGCTGTGGGCATGGTTTAGTGAACAAACGCCTCCACAAGATCCTGAATACCAAGCGCTGGTTGCACTCATGTTGGCAAGGGTCAGGCCAGACTAGCCTTTCGGCGCCGAAAACCCTATTCGCATCCCATCCTTGAGATATCGTTATTACCTTCATCACGACACGACGAGGTGGTTCACGCTTCGAATCCGAGATTGCCATTCAGCCTCCAAAAACGGCGAGCGCCATCCGATTAACCTCATGGTGGCTCCTCCTGACGCCTTGTATGATCGACGGATGGTTCGAGCCTGTGGCGCTGGGCTGTTTGTTTGCGGTGGCCGTATCGGCGATCGCCTGTGATAGCCATTGGTTGTGGCGACACTGGGGGCCCTACCGAGTGCTGAGATTGCGTTGTAGCGACAGGGCCTTATGGTTGCTATGTGCAGATCAGACGTCTTGGCAGCGCGCGACGGTCAACGCTAAAGCCATGGGTCGTTATTGGCTTCGCCTGGAGTTGAGACGAAGCGATGAGCGGTTGGTGTCTCTTGTGTTGGAATATCCCACGGTGGAATCAGGTGCTTACCGGAGACTTTGGGTGCTGATGCGCTTTCTACCGGCCGCGCTCAGCTCGTCGACGAAGGTTGTTTCCCCGTTCGAGGGTTCAAGACGTCAGTAATATTAGGATGGCTCGGCGAAACCGGGCGGTTGATTTTCAAAGGTAGTTTGTGGGTTCTAGCACAGTATCTTCAGCCGACGTCGACCGATTTGGATAGTCAAGGGTGTAGTGAAGTCCTCGGCTCTCCTTACGTCTTAGCGCTGAACTAATAATAAGCTCCGCAACCTGTGCTAGGTTCCGCAATTCGATGAGATCGCGATTGACGTAGTATTTTTCGTAGTACTCGTCGATTTCTCGGCGCAATAATCTGACGCGTCGTTGCGCTCGAATGAGGCGCGCGTCCGAACGAACGATACCGACATAATTCCACATCAGTCGCCTCAGTTCGTCCCAATTATGAGCAATCAGCACATCCTCTTCTGAGGTTGTGACCTGGCTCGCGTCCCAATCCGGAATGTCTAGCAACGTTGCGCCAGGGCTTGTGCTCTCGGCGATTTCGTAGGCCGCTGCCCGAGCAAAAACCAAGCACTCAAGTAGCGAATTGCTCGCCATTCGATTGGCGCCGTGAAGGCCGGTATAAGTTGATTCGCCAACGGCATAGAGTCCGTCCACATCCGTTCGCCCGCATAAGTCGGTCATGATGCCGCCGCAGGTGTAGTGGGCAGCCGGCACAATCGGGATGGGGGTCGTGGTGATATCGATGCCAAAACTGAGGCAGCGCTCGTAGATGGTTGGGAAGTGGCGTCTCACATCGTCAGCAGGCTTATGGCTGATGTCGAGCAGGACATGATCACAGCCCAATCGCTTCATTTCAAAATCGATGGCGCGCGCGACAATGTCTCTTGAGGCTAGCTCCGCCCGATCATCAAATCGCGACATGAAGGGTTCACCGTTTGGCAAGCGCAGAATGGCGCCTTCGCCCCTCAGTGCCTCAGAGATCAAAAAGGATTTCGCCATCGGGTGATACAAGCACGTTGGGTGGAACTGGTTAAATTCCATATTGGCCACCCGGCACCCGGCCCGCCAAGCCATGGCAATGCCATCACCCGAGGCGGTGTCCGGATTGCTGGTGTATAGATAGACCTTGCTCGCGCCGCCAGTGGCAATCACCACTCGGGGGCTCGCGATCGTTTGAACTTTCTGGAGCGTCTGGTTAAAAGCGTAAAGACCACAAACCGTTTTAGATCCAAGACCTAATTGGTTGGTCGTAATGACGTCTAACGCGATGGTATCGGTTAAAAAGGAAACGTTGTTTTTTCGAGTGACTGCGGCGTACAGCTGCTCGGAAATTTCCTTGCCGGTCGCATCCGCAGCATGAATGACTCGGCGATGACTGTGACCACCTTCTTGTGTGAGATGAAATTCGGATCGGCCACTCGCACTGATTCGAGTGTCGAATTGAACGCCGAGCCCAACCAGCCAGTCGATGATCTCGGGACTGCGTTCCACAACAAAGCGAACCACTGATTCGCGGCACAGACCATCGCCAGCCCGCAGGGTGTCTTCAATGTGAGAATCGACCGTGTCGTAATCATCAAGAACTGCGGCAACCCCGCCCTGCGCATAGTAGGTGGATCCCTCCAGAGGCCGCTCTTTACAGAGGATGCCAACGCTCAAAGTTTCCGGCAATGTGAGCGCAAGGCTCATGCCCGCAGCGCCGCTGCCGATGATCAATACATCGTATTGGAGATGGGTTGCATCAGTATCTGGGTGCATCGATGTCCATACCGGCAGGGAAGGGTCTGTTATCATGTCGCCCTCGATCGGGCGTGACGAGTGAACTTCACCACACCGTCATGGTCCGAAATTCTATAGTGTCACATCGGAAAAAGCATTGAGTCACGATGATTCTGATCAGAGGCTGGTCGCGCGCGTTCAAAAAGGCGATCGGCGCGCATTTGATGCGTTGGTATTGAAATACCAAGCAAGAATCTCAGCCTTGGTGTCTCGATTTGTCCGGGATCAGGACGAAGTCATGGACGTGACGCAAGAAGCATTCATCAAAGCTTATCGAGCAATCGATTCCTTTCGGGGTGAGGCCCAGTTTTATACCTGGCTGTATCGAATTGCCGCGAATACCGCTAAAAACTTTCTCGTATCGAAGTCTCGGCGGCCTCCTGATACGGATTTGTGGGTGGGTGAGGGCGAGCCTGGCGATGGCTCCGTCGAACTCGAGAGTATTGAAGAGCCCGAGGGGCTGCATGCTCGAGACGAATTACTGCTGGCATTGAATCAAGGGCTCGAGGCGCTTCCAGAGGACCTTCGGACGGCCTTGGTTCTGCGCGAGTTCGACGGTTTGAGTTATGAAGAAATCGCTGAGGTCATGGAGTGTCCTGTGGGTACGGTGAGATCGAGGATATTTAGAGCCCGGGACGCGTTAGAGAAGATTATCGAGGGTAATCGCGACGGATAAGTCCGTTCAATCGAAGGAGAAAATTAGGGAACCTCATTGGCATATCGTTGTCAAAGCTTCGGTTAGCTGGCGAGAAGCGCTGCCATGCGGGTTACAAGGCGCTGCCATGCGGGTTACAAGGCGCAGCTGCAGGGTAAAAGCCTGTTTGGTAAAAGCCTGTTTGGTCAGAGCCCGAGGTGTGGTTGGTCGTCGTAGATTAAACCCCAATAGTGCTAGGGCAGTATTCAAGGGTTCTTGGAGGTGATTAATCGCTGCTGAACAGTTGATAAGTCGAAGGTGATGAGTTGGAAGTTAATCAGCAGGAATTTGAGGATTTTCATTTGGTCGGTATATTGCATGGCCGCCAACGACCCATCAGGAAATAAATGACCCATCAGGAAATAAATGACCCATCAGGAAATAAATGACCCAACAGGAAATAGAAGTTGTTGATGGATGGAACGATTGCTTAAATAGGCTTGAATCCATCGGTCTTTAAGGACACGTTGCAATAGAGAAGGCGTCTTAGGACGCTGCGGGGGACAGACGACCCAGCTGAGACCCAGCGGAGACCTAGCTAAGAGCCAGCTGAGTCCTAGGTAAGAGCAAGCTAAGGCCCAATTAAGTAGAGAATTGAGTGCAGATTGAAGTAAAGAGCGATATCCCGCGTTAATTTTTGATCTCTAAAAAGCGACAATCAAAAGCGATAACTGGAAAACGTAGTTAAGAGTTAAAGAAAAGCCCATGGAAGATCATAAAGAAGCTTGGTCAGCGTTCATTGATGGAGAGTTGAGCGAGCTCGAAGAATTGAGATTGGTCCGTCAGTCGGATTTTGCTCAAGTTGGCCCGAGCGTCCACCGATGGGCCAGCATTCGCGATCAGCTGCGCTCAGGCCGTAAGGACGGTATGCTGTCCAGTGAAGGTCAAGCGATACTCAATCAACGAATCTCCCGAGCGCTTGATGCAGAGATCCCAGCGGGTGGAGCCCAAATAGCAGAACAAAACCGGTTCACCCGGTCCCGTATCCTTCCTTTTGCGGCGGCAGCGTCCATTGTTCTGGCGCTTACGTTAGGGTTGTTCCTGCAATCTCCTTCTTATAGTCCCGACGGCGCCGGAAGTGCGTCTTCGCTGATGGTCGATACCAGCAACGGGATGAGGTCAACCGTGTCTCCGGCCGTTCAAAATCAGGTGAATAATGCGTCACAGGCTGCCATGCTCGCGCAAGCAGAGCCACCCGAACTCAAAGCGCTGGACGAGGAAACGCAGGCGCGCCTACGCCGCTACCTTGAGGAGCATGATCGTTCAGTGGGTTTGCGGGCTTCTAATCCTCAGTTCGTAGGCTATCCAGCGACGACCAAGTAATCCACCCCAATGCGCATCATTCAAATCCTCCAATTTAGGACGCCGTTAAAGACCTTGAGATGGGTCAATGGCCTTGCAGTACTGATCATGGTGATCAGTCCAGCCACTCGGGCAGAGACACGAGAGATAACAATGCTTTTGGAGGACGAGCGCTCGCCAGACTACTGGATTGAGAAAATGTCATCCTCCTTGCTCCGCGAGAATTATCGGGGGGTGTTCACGTTAGCTCGAGGGCGTCAGTTCAGTTCGTTAGAAGTGGATCATCGGTTTCGAGACGGGGTTGTCCAAGAGCAACTGACGCAGCTCAATGGCCCACTCAGGCGAGTTGTCAGAGAGGGCGATCACATTCGGTGCTTCCACGAGAGTGAAAACGCATCGTTGAACCACGCGGTATTACTCGGCCCCTTTAGCCAGTCGTTCAATGCCTTATTGGAAGCGGAATCTGATAACTACAATGTAAAGGTCGTCGGGCTGGATCGTGTTGCCGGAAGGGAGGCCGTGATGTTGGCCGTGCAACCTTCAGTTAACGATCGATTTGGTTTCATGTTGTGGCTTGATCGAAGCAAAGGGTTGTTGCTGCAGTCCCACTTGGTCGATCGCGGTCGCATACTTGAGATTCTGCAATTCGCAACGATTGAATTTGATGTCACGACGGCGCTAGAAGACACCGATTTACTCCATCAAGGTTGGGCCGTGCACTCGCTGTCAGAAGAAGTACTGACTTCTAATGAGGAACCCACATTTAAAGTGAAATGGATGCCGAGAGGGTATCGAGTCGTAACAGCAAATAAGGACCGTATTCATTTCAGCGATGGTGTCAGCGATTTCTCTGTTTTCGTCGAACAAGGTCGCGAATTACCTAAGTTGTCCACGGAAATTGAAGGACGTTCAATTGTGACCCGACCGCTGAGAGGTCGCCCGGGGCAGATTACGATCGTGGGGGCGCTGCCACTGCAAACGGCTGAGCGTCTTGCCGAATCGGTTGAACCCATTATTTTTTGAACGCGCTGAGCTCTGCATTTTGGGCCTTTTGACGGGCGCGTCCGAAGATGCGGACGGCGCGCAGCGCGCTAACAGTGCCGCGTTTACCAGGCTTTACGTTGTATTGAGACGAGAGGAACCAGACCCAGGCTCTTGGCGGTAAAGCTCATGAATCATCCGATAGACTGAAGCGAGACATGACGCTATTAACAGAAAAAGCTATTGAACAGGCGCGCTGTTCAGGGTGCCAAGTTAGGTCATGTGTGAGCAGTCTCGCTGATACGAGAGCCGAGCCTTCCGCTTATGCCTTAAGCCAAGCGGTTGTTCACTCTGTGGGCGCGCCTTTGATGGGCAGTCTTTTCCTGGTAGTGATGGTAGACGCCCTCGGGATGGGGGATGCGGGACAGACGATGGCTGCCGTACTCGGACTGGGGCTAGGTATGTTGCTCTGTACCGGAATGACCGCTTGGCCAAGCGGGCGGGTTAAAGCCGGCGCCTTGCGTGTTCACCCCTTAGATTCACAATGTCTGCCCAGCGCGAACTCGTTAACGAGTCAGCTTGTAAGAAAAGGGCAAAATCCCTGAATTGAGCGTACACCGCGAGGGTAAGTCCTTCGTAGAACAAATAAAACTAAGACCCCTGTCAAATATTGAGAGATTGAAGTCGGTGATGAAAGGAACAGTCAGCGTGAAACATGTGATGACGTTAGGCATTTGGGCAATCCTATGTCTATGTTGGACCCAGGGAACGATGGCGAAGACCTCACTGCCTGATTTTACGGCGTTGGTTAAAGAAGGTGCGCCGGCCGTGGTGAATATCACAGTGACACGGAAGGCACCCGCGCTAGACAATCGATCCGAAGAGGAGATGCCCGAATTCTTTCGACGCTTCTTTCGGGGTTACCCACAAGAGCGGCAACAGCGGCCGGCGACCGGTTCGGGCTTTATTCTCTCGGAAGATGGGTATGTCCTGACCAATCATCACGTGGTTGAGGAGGCTGACGAAATCATTGTCGCATTGAGCGATCGGCGGGAGCGGGAAGCCACCTTAATTGGTGCCGACCCGGTCTCTGACCTCGCGTTATTGAAGATCGAGGCGTCCGACCTACCGGTGGTAAAGGTCGGCCAGTCAGAATCACTTCAAGTGGGCGAGTGGGTGATGGCAATTGGGTCTCCGTTCGGTTTCGAACTCTCGGTCACGGCCGGCATCGTGAGCGCCAAAGGCAGGAGCTTGCCCGATGATCGAGGCAACTATGTGCCGTTCATTCAAACTGATGTGGCGATCAATCCCGGTAATTCCGGTGGTCCGCTGTTCAATCTGAAAGGCGAGGTGGTGGGTATTAATTCTCAGATCTTCACCCGCTCTGGTGGGTTTATGGGGCTCTCATTTGCGATCCCAATGGATATCGCGATGGAGGTGGTCGAGCAATTGAAAGATAAAGGTTCGGTCTCGAGAGGCTGGCTTGGCGTTCAAATTCAGCGAGTGGATCGGGACCTCGCCGAATCCTTCGGATTGGACCGCGCTGCGGGTGCCCTCGTCACGAGAATCTTTGCAGACAGTCCGGCTGAAGCGGCTGGTGTCAAGGAGGGTGACATCATTGTCGAGTTCGGGGGGCGATCCATTGACCTTTCGTCGGATTTGCCTCATGTGGTTGGCCGGTTCAAGGCAGGAACAACTGCGGACATCAAAATTGTGAGAGAGGGACGATCTGAAACGCTTGAAGTGGTGGTGGGTGAACTGGATGAGTCCACAATGGCTCAGCCAGTTGCTTCTGCTCGACCACAGAACAATCGATTGGGCGTTGAAGTTCGCGCGCTGACCAATGATGAAAAAGCCGAGCTCGAGGTGAGTCGAGGCGTTTTGGTGACGAACGTCGGGTCAGGTCCCGGGCAGCTTGCGGGTATCGAACCAGGCGACGTGCTTACCACGATCAACAGCCAATGGATTGATTCGGTGGATACCTTCGAAAAACTGGTTGAACAGCTCCCGGCAGGCATGGCGATTCCTGTTCGAGTCGTTCGTGACGGCCAGCCGATGTTTAGGGCAGTCAAGGTCGAGGAGTAGGGGGCTGCATAGCACTACCCCTAAAATTCCTTTAGACTCGCGCCCCATTATTGACTCCGGAAATCTTGCGTTGACGGCCCCTTCGCATATTCGAAACTTTTCGATCATCGCTCACATCGACCATGGTAAATCGACCCTTGCGGATCGATTTATTCAGTCGTGTGGCGGGTTGACTGATCGAGAAATGGCAGAACAAGTCCTTGATTCCATGGATATTGAACGCGAGCGCGGGATCACCATTAAAGCGCAAAGCGTGTCGTTGAATTACAAGGCTAATAATGGTGAGACCTACCAACTCAACATTATCGATACGCCAGGTCACGTTGATTTCTCTTATGAAGTGTCGCGCTCACTGTCCGCGTGTGAGGGCGCGATTCTTGTCGTGGATGCGGCTCAGGGGGTTGAAGCGCAATCGGTTGCCAATTGTTACACCGCCGTTGAAGAGGGACTCGAAGTTATCCCTGTACTCAACAAAATAGATCTCCCCAGTGCCGAGCCAGAGCGTGTCCAACAAGAAATAGAGGAGATCATCGGTATTGATGCGTCCAACGCACTTAAAGTGAGTGCGAAGACGGGTATTGGGGTCAACGAGTTACTGGAACAAATTGTAGAGCTGGTACCGCCGCCCCAGGACTTTTCCACGGAGCCGTTGCAAGC
>Ga0255760_10000457_pt1 | contig 40607 bp, 51 predicted proteins | sample 071ome_25_FD_179960 | JGI IMG/M metagenome (GOLD analysis project Ga0255760, IMG submission 179960) | Coastal salt marsh microbial communities from the Groves Creek Marsh, Skidaway Island, Georgia - 071410BT metaG (version 2) | ecosystem: Environmental > Aquatic > Marine > Intertidal zone >...
GTTTAGCGACGAAGAAAAGGCAGTATTACTTCGGCTATTTCGAACCCCAGACGGGCAACAAGCATTACAAATATTGGAAAATAACACGATCGGGAAGCCGGTAATACAAATGGTGCACCCCGATAGCGGGAATACTTTAATGGCAGCAGCACAACGAGAAGGACAGAACAGTGTAGTACGACAACTTAAACGACTTTTAGAGCAGGTAAAAAATAAAGCTAAGGAGGCTAATTAATGTCATTACTTGAAACCCCAACAGAAAGTGTAGAAACCGAAAACGTGCAAGCAGAAAGTGTTGCAACAGAAGCACCGGAAGAAGTTGTTAATGCTGAAACTGAAACTGTGGACTTGCTGGGCGGTAAATATAAAACTGCTGGCGATTTAGCGGCGGCGTATAGCGAACAAAGTAAATACATTGGGGAGTTGCGGAAGAACATTAAAGACGTCGAAGATAAGTATAAAGTACCAGATAATTACGATTTTAATTTTGAAGAGGGCGGGCAATTGGAAAAGTACAAAGGGTTAAGTGAGACCTTGGATTTGCCGTACCTTGCAGACGTTTTTAAGAAAAACGGATTAAATAAAGAGCAAGCCGAAGGGGTGCTTGAAAGTTACCTAGAGTCGATTGAAGCGTCTAAAGTTAAGCCAGAGGACGAGTTGCTAAAGCTTGGGCACCGAAAAGAGCAAGTGCTTGGCGAGCTCAATAATTATAAAAAGGGATTGAACGAAGCCGATCAAAAAATACTGGATAGCATGGCTACGACCGGAGAGGCACTGGATTTTTTACACCGGAATCTAGTTAAAGAAAAGCTAACTATTCCGTCGGGCAACGTATCGGCTGTGTCAAAACAGTCGGCCGAAGAGCTTTTATCAGAAGCTAGAAAGTATCAGAAAGAAAATGGTCATCTGTTTGAGGCTTACCCCGCAAAACAAGAAGAGTATTTAGGCAAAATGCGAAAATACTTTCAAGCGGCGGGCATACCGGTTGACAATTAAAAAAAAGTAAGTTATACTGTTTGTAGTTTTTTTATGGTAACCTTTTTTTAAAGCCCGTAAAAAACTAAAGTTGACCCAAACTTTAAATGGCAGATGAGGCCCGCTAAGTGGCGATAACCCAATTCGACTGTTGTACTAGTTGTTAAGAATTGAGGATAAACCATGTCATATAATATTTTAAACACTATCCAATTCAAAACGTTTGAATCGGATGTTCATCACGAATTTATTGAAGAAGGCGGAACATTAAGAAATACCGTACGAGTTAAAACTACTGGCGGCGAATCGCATCAGTTTCCAATTTACGGAGCGATCCGAATGACTGAGCACTCTGTTGGTACGGAAGTTTTACAGAGTAACCCCCCGGTTTCTAAAGTAACCATCACGATTAAACGATACGCTGGGCGTGTCTCTTGTGATGATTTTCTAAAAAGCGAAGTTAACTACGACGCAATTGCAGAGTTAAAACCAGCAATTACTGGAGCGTGTCGCCGAAAAGAAGACCAGATCATCATTGACGCTTTGGTTGCAGCTTCTCCGTCAAAAACTGTTGCTAAAAACATATCTGGTAGTAACGACAACCTAAACGTTGCGATGATTGCTCAAGCAGCTTTATTGCTTGACGAAGATGGTGTACCGGATGAAGGCCGTTACATTGTTGCGAGCGCACGGGGCAAACACCACTTGACTCAAGAAACCGATGTTAAAACGATTGATACAAGCGCAGTCAAAACTTTGGTGAATGGTAGCATCTCTAGCTTTTACGGCTTTGATTTCAAATTCATTGGCAATAACGGAGCAGAAGGTGGGTTACCTTTGGCGACTAATGACCGAACAAACTTTGCGTATGTGCGAGATGCGATCGGTTACGTCATGAACCGAGACTTCACTATGCGCGTAGAGTATAACGCAAATACTATTTCTGACGAGATTGTTATGTACTTTTCGGCTGAGGCTGGCGTTATCGATGCGTCTGGTTTGGTTAAAATTACTACTGACGAGTCATATGTATAAGGAGGACAGGTAAATGGCATTCGACATTAATTCATTTAAAGCAATCACTCAGTACGGACAGGACACTCCCGATTTGTTCATTTACAGCTCGCCCGATGCGTTGTCTGTAATCCGAGCAGCCGGTTATTTTAATGATCGGTCCGTAAACTTGAAAGTGAACGACATAATTCTTGTTGTGTCTTCAACTGGCGGAACGCCCGTCCACAGCTTCAATGTTGTTAACAGCAACACTGGCGGCGTGGTTGACGTCACTGACGGTTTGGTTATTACGGCTACGGACACTAACTAATAACTATGGCGATTACAGATATTAGCTTATGCACCGCCGCGTTATTATTGATTGGAGCCGACGAGATAACGTCGTTTTCAGATAGTACGCGTGAAGCTAAATTATGTAAATCGCTATATAGCACCACTAGGGATGGCTTGTTACAGAGCCATCCTTGGCGGTTTGCGATTAACCAAGTAGAGCTTAATAAACTAGCGGCTACTCCGCTATATGGTTTCTCGGCCGCTTTTCAATTGCCGACTAACTATTTAAGGCTGATTAAGAAAAACCCACCTACCCTAGATTACGAGATTCATGAGGATAAAATTTATTGTAACGCCACGCAATTGAAAATTACTTATGCGTTTTCGCCGCCCGAGCATAAATTCCCTGCCTACTTTGCGCGTGCGCTTGAGTTTGATCTGGCTCGTTTATTGGCCATTGCGTTACAGGAAGACGCTGATAAAGCAGCGGTATATGGCAATCTATTAAAGCAGCAGTTGATTGACGCTAAGTTAATAGATTCTCAAAACTCAGGGGGCACAGGAACGTCCCCCGGAACGCAGAGCTACCTTGCGGTTAGGGGCTAATGGCTCGTAAAACAAAACTTATAGCGGCGCAGCGATCGTTTGTGGGGGGTGAGATTAACGCCACTTCGATTATGGATATTCGCCGTGAGCGATACGCCGATTCAGCCAAGCAATTGCGCAATGTATACGTGAGCCCCGAAGGGTATGCGTTTAGGCGAGAGGGGCTAGAATACGTGGCGGCAACGACGTCAAACCAAGAAGCTCGCTTGATTAATTTTGAGTTTAACAATATTCAAACTTATCTGTTGGTGTTTACGGCTGGCGAGTTAAAAGTTTATAAAGACGATGTTTTACAAACGACGCTAACAAGCTCGCCGATCTCAACTTTAACCTTGGACCAAATAAAAGAGATGGATTTTACACAATCGGCGGACACCTTGCTTTTGGTACACCCCGATGTTCAGCCGATTCAAATTCAACGCACGTCTCATACAGCATGGACAGCGGCCTATGTTACATTTGAGCACATACCGGTGTATGCGTTTAACGGCGTTACGGTGACTGAACCGGCGACAAACCATTTGACTTTGAGCTCAGCAAGCGGTCGAGACGTAACCGTTACTTCAACGCAAAGTATTTTTAGCGCAGGCAGTGTTAATCAATATGTGATTGGGAAAAAGGGTGGGATTTTATTTATCACTCAATATGTTAGCGCAACTGAAGTTGTTGGAGACGTGCACGTTGACTTTCCCGATACGTCGATTAATGGCGGGGATTGGGAGTACGAATCTGGTTATGAGCCGGCGTGGAGCGCAAGTCGTGGGTGGCCAGCGAGTTTAACGTTTTATCAATCTCGGTTGTGGTTTGGCGGAAGCAAGGCGCGTCCGCAAACGCTATGGGGCTCGAAGGTTAGTTACTTTTATAATTTTGATATTAATGGCAGTAACGCCGCCGACGCAATTGATGTGACTCTGGATAGCGACGAGCTTAATGCAATTCAACGAATATACCCCGGGCGCACGTTTCAGATTTTTACAACGGCGGGAGAGTATTATGTGCCCAACCGTGAGACTGAACCAATTACGCCCGAAAACATTTCAGTCTTGCCGGCTACTGGCCACGGAGCTAGTGCAGTTACGCCGGTGTCGGTTGACGGTGCCACGATATTTGTGCAGAACAATGGCCGTGTTATTCGAGAGTTTTTATACAACGACGTGGAGAAAAGTTACAACGCCGCCAACGTGTCGTTGTATTCGTCGCATTTAATTAAGGCGTCTCGCAGTTTAGTAGTGCGAAAAGCGACCAGTACGGTCCCGGCTGATTTTGTGTACTTATTGAATACCGACGGGACGATTGCCGTGTTTAGCGCATTGCGTTCTGTTGGACTGGCCGCATGGAGTTTGTTTACGACTGAGGGTGAATTTGAGGACATTACCGTTGTGGACGAAACAGTTTATGTAATTGTTAAACGGACAATCAATGGAAGTACGGTACGCTATATTGAGAAGTTTAACGAAGCTGCGTATATGGACGCTTCCAAACTTTCAACGAGCGGCTCGCCTACAGATACGTGGACGGGCTATGGCCATTTGGACGGTGAGACGGTCAAGGTCCGGGGCGACGATTACATATTGCAAAATGTTACGGTGGCGAGTGGGAATTTTACAAGCTCCCAAAAAGTTAGTGCGATTGAAGCGGGCATTAATTTTTCGGCGAGTATAGAGACGTTGCCTGTGGACGTGGACCTTGGCGGTTATTCAATGGCGGGCCAATATCGGCGGCTTGTTAGTGCTCAGATTCGGCTACACAATTCTCGAAACATTCAGGTGCAATTTTTGAATAATACTTATGAGCCGGCGTTTCGGCAATTCGGAGATTTATTCGACTCACCTATCCAAACGTTTTCCGGGTACAAAAAAGTGTATCTAAACGGTGTCGATCGAGAACCAACAATCACCATTACGCAAACAGAACCGTTGGAGTTTATTGTCTTAGGTGTACTAATTGAGGTAAAATAGGAGTAATCATGGCAATACCATTTGTAGCAATTATCGCAGCAGTTTCAGCATATTCGGCGTATAGCCAGTCGCAAGCGCAAGCAAACATGGCTCAGTTTCAAAAACGACAATCTGAATTGCAAGCAAAACAGCTTGAGCTTCAAATGCAAGCTGAGCGAACGCAAGCGGCGGAGGACGAGTTACAACGGCAGCAACAGCTTCGGGCGGTTATGTCGGCGCAACAAGCGGCGTTTGGCTCAGCCGGGGTATCTGGTCGGTCGTTTGAGGCTATTCAAACCGAAGACGTTAGTAAGGTGGCCAGAGCCGATCGCTTGGGTAAATTGTTTACGTCCACCCGAGAGCTTGGGTTGCGAACAAGCATTGCCCAAGAACGAGCTCAAGCTCGACAATATGGTTACGCCGCAGGACAAGCTCGACAAGGCGGATTGCTTGGGGCTCCGTTGGCGGGGCTTACGTCGTATTATTCAATGCGAGGGGGTCGATGAGCTTAGCATCTCGAACACCACGGTATGGAGGCCAGGGCGTGTCGTTACGTTCGGCTCCGGTTCAGGCTCCGTCGGTCACACCGGCTGGGATTGCTGGGGCGGCACAAGCGCAACAGCGTGTACTTGGACTGGCCAGTTCAACACTGGTGGCGTTTCAGCGACAAAATCTTATCGCCCAACAAGCCACTGCCGATCTGTATTATACGTCGGCGGCTTCTGCGGTTCAAACAAAGGTTTCCCGAATTTTTGATGAAAACCCAAACCCAGACAAGGCCCAAGGTTTAGCAACGGCGTATGTGGACACGCTAGTTAGCGAAGCTCCCGAGCAATACAGGGATAAGCTATCGGTATTGAGCAACGGGATTATTAATCAACGGCTGGTTAAATCTCGTGAGGCGTTTAGTAACAATTTACAATTAGATCAACAAAAAGCAAATGAGAGCCATCATGAACAGCTTGTTGAAAGTTTAAAAAATATCGACGTGTCTACGCCGGAAGGGCAACAACTAACTGCAATTTATTTAGAGGAGCTTGAAGACAGTCGGGAGCGTCGGCTACAAAGTGAGGTGTTGCGAAAGGGGTATCAAACGCCCGAGCAGGTTGCGTTACTAGATCGGAAGTATGCAGTGGAACGCACGGCAGAAATTGAGAGTATTCAGGTGTCCCAGCTTACTACGTATGCGATTGGGCAAGACGATATGATTGGCTTCATGGCTGCAGTACAAACCGGTGACACAGGCATTGAAGCGTTTGATACGTTACCCGACGACGTAAAATTAAAAGCCGCGGAAAGAGTGAAACAAGCGTTTAACACACAATTACAGGCAGAAAACTATGCGGAGAAGCAACAAGAACAGCAACGCGTTGAGCAACAGCTTGTACGTGGCGAACAGCTGATAAGTATGGATTCTAGCGATCCTAATTTTGGGGCAGCTGCAGAAGCGTTTGTGGCTACTGGTAAAACGTATCAGGAGCGAAAACAATTAAGAGAGTTTAGCCAAAGTCTTCAAAACCAAGCGACGGAGACGGATCCGTTACTTAAACGAAACTTGGCGCTTCGGGTTTACCAAGGCGATGGCCAAGTTGTTAAACAGGAAATTTTAAGGGGGGAGTACCCCGCTGGGTTGAGCTCGGGCGATTTGACGTATGTCATGAATACAATAAAACAGCAAGAAAATGAGTTTTTTCAGTCACCGGCGATGAATAGCATTAAAGAGCGGATGTACGCAATTGTCGGTGGCAAGCCGCTTGATGTGTTTGCGGCGTTTGCGGCGGCCTCAACGGGGCAAATTACAGAACGAGAAGCCAATGCCGATGAGCTAATTGCTACCCAGATGGAAGCTATGGCAGACGCTTACAAGCGTGGCGAGATAAAAACGACGCTTGAGTTAAAGCAATACGCTGAGCAAAACGTGTATCCAGCACTTCGAGAAGCCATGGAGGGGCCGGAGGCAGCCGAAAACGGGGGGGATAAAACTGTAGAAATGTTAGATAAACAATTTATGGAAGGTGAAATCACCATTAAAGAATACCAAGCACAGTTAGAGGAGATACTCAATGCAAGTGAATGATTTAGAAGAGCAACAAGATAAAACTAACCAAGCGGGTATAGCAGCCGGATTAGAAGTTCTTACTGATAAAGAGGAGGCGCAAGCGGCTCGATTAGCACAGCTAGAGCAAATAAAAGATAATATTAAAGCGCGAGTTCAAGAGCGGGTTCGTCGTACAAAAAAAATTAAAGCCGCGCTTGAAGCGACCCCGGAGGAAATTATGGGGGCGAGTCCAGATCAAGTCAGTCTTCTTCTTGACTTACCTAAAGGGGCGGTCGCCAGCGTGTTAACCACTGTCGAGTCTTTAAAAGACTTAGCTTTTAATGTAGTAGAGGGGGTAACTCAACGGTCACTAGATGTGGAGAGGGACAGGTATAGTGTTAAGGACTTTATACCAAAAACATCAACTGATAGGCCCCCAGACCCAGAAAAGCTAAAAGCAATAGGCACGCAAGGAGCAGACGTGTCGAAGGGGGTGGCATCAGGTGCGTTAAAAGCCGTTGAGTCAGCAAAAAATTTAGGGTTTGACGTAGCCGATGTCGTTTTAGGTCCGGGGGCGGATGAAATCTTAGATAACTTACGGGAACGCCTCAGCGTTGAGGGGCTTATCTCTGAGCCTAAAACAGCGGCTGGAAAAGTTGCGGAGGCTATCACACAGTTTGCAACAGCGTTTTTACCTATCAGTCAGGCATCCCGTGCGACGGGGGTTGCTAAAGCAGCAGCCAAAGTACCGAAGGGTATAAAAGTCGCAGCGCAAGAGGCAGCCGCAACGTTTATAGGATTTGAGGAGCGAATGGCCTTAACCGAAAATTTAGTTAAGGCAGTAGATCCCGAGCTGGCTAAAAAATTACCGGCGTATTTAAAAGAAGACGCAGAGGGCTCGCCGTTTGAGACACGTTTGGTTAATGCGTTCGAGGCCTTCGGTTTTGGGCTCCCTGTCAATTTTGTACTCAAAGGCCTTCGGTCCGTGCGCGACATGGCTCGAGTAAACCAAGCTCGAAAAAGTGTAGATACTGTAGTTACGCCGGTTCAAAAAACTATGAAGCGAGTTAGGCAAAAAGTAGAAAACGCACAAAAACAAGCTCCGTTACCGTCCGTAGGTGGTCGGCTAAAAGAGGCGATTACAGAGCCAGCAAAAGAAAAAAAGACCCGGCAGGAGCTTATCGAGGCTTCTAAGATATTGGGGATAACTGTTGACGATTTAAGATCGCGAGACGCGTATAAAGCAGTTAAGCAGTTAAAAGTTGATGAACATTCGGCTGCCGTTATGGTGGTTCAAGACGTTCAGCACGAAGCGTTAGCACAGCCGTTTGCAACATTGTCCGCGCTTGTTGACGCGGGGGATATTAAAGCGGCGAGGGCGGTAAGAGAGTTAGCAGATGATTACTCTCAGATTGGCCTAGCATCGCAAGATACCGCTGGCGAGTTTGCGCGCGCTATGCAGATTCGAACAAACAAACCGAGTGTGCGGTTTTTTAACTCGTTGCAAGAAAGCGTGGCGACCGGCAAACTAGAACTTGATGACGAGATAACGCTTGCAAAATCTATCATTAAACTGTACGAGTTGGATGGGGATGTCGCAGGGTACATGAAAGGGACTAGGAAAGATATCCGTAAAAAGGTAAAAAACATAAACGACGTTATTGCTCGCCGATTTAAAAGTTTTCTACTATCATCGCCAGTGTCTATGGCCCGGGATGTGACATCAGATATGTATCGGCATACGTGGGAAGTGGCGGACCGGTTTGCTGGGGCTACAGTAAGTTCGGCGCGACGCGGGGCCAAAGCAGCAAAAACGATTAAGCAAGAAAAAGGCTGGGCGGGATTCGTTGACGAGGCGTATCGCAACGGCGTGTTTCGACAAGCGACTGAGGCAACGGATATTACGTTTACTGAGGCCAAGGCGTTATCGGCCGGATACGCCGAGTATTGGAAACAAGTCATCGTTGGCACCGGCAAGATTGCAAAATTAAATGCTAAAAAAGCCAAAGAGGCTGCCGCAGAAACCGGAAAGATTAGCGCAATCAAGACTGGAGTTCGAGGGTTTTTAGATGACATGGCGGAAAAAGCAAAATCAGTTCGTTTGGATTCAAGTACAAAATTAAATGTTCAAGAGACCGACGTTAAAATTGCAGATTTAGCGGGGCGGCCAGACAACGTGGCCTTACGTGCGCTAGACTACGCAACGTCGGCAATGGAGCCGGTACTGGGTTTTTACCGCAACAAGGACCATGTGGGGCAAGCAATTGTGTTTCGTGCAGAGCTTAAGGCGCGAGCTATCTCTAGAGCGACAAACGAAGGGCTAACGGGAGAAGCGTTTAATGCTCGAGTAAAAGAGCTAACAACTGATATTTGGGAACAAGAAAACTTGAAAGACTTTTTAGACACAAAAAAGTTAAGCTCGCTAAAAAATAAAACATTAGCGCAACAAGTTACCGCTGGCCGACAAGCACGAGCCGAAGCTAAAAGAGTCAGTTTAACGGAAGACCTCACGGGCGTTGGTAAAGCCGCCGAGTCGTTAGTTCGCAACATACCGGGTGGCGACTTGCTTTTTCCGTTTGTAAAAACTACATATCACTTGACCAAGTACGAATTGGCAAAATCGCCACTAAGTTTGTTAAATGTTCGAGGCACTTCGCTAACCCAACAAGCATTACGCAGCGGAGCCGGCCGTGAGCGGGATTTAGCCATTGGCCGAATGTCTATAGCTACGGGCGCGCAAGTATTGGCCTTTAAGGTGGCGTATGATGGCTTAACTCGCGGGTCGGTCATAAAAGATCCGGGCCAACGGGCTACTTTAGACAATGCGGGTATGTTTGAAAACTCGATGCGCATTGGCAATACGGTTATTGGCTTAAACGATTTTAGCCCATTGAGCGCGCCGTTTATCCGAGCGGCCAATGTGGTGGAGTTGTTTCACTACATGGACGGCGATACTATTGAAGACGACATTGCCGAAGATATTACTAACTATATAGCTGCGGGTATGCTTGGGACTGCCGATCAGATTATGAGTTCAAACTTCACGGGGCAATTGGGCGATCTATTTAACGTTTTGACGGAGCAGGACGAGTATGGGTTGAAGCGAACCGGTAAGAGTTTAGTTACAGGTTTGACTGTCCCGGGCGCAGTAGCTTGGACGTCTCGGTTTTTTGAAGACAATAAAAAACAAACCGATACGTTGTGGGAAAGTATACTGGCTCGATTAAATTTAGGCGAGGACAAACTTGATAAATTTGGCCGGCCGATTCCAAGGCGTTCGACAGCGGTGGGTAATATAATCCCGATTTCAATCACGCAATATGGCGCAAACGACAAACTGGCCATTGAGGAGTTAAACAACGGTACTATTATTCGTAAGCCGAGTCGTCGGGTACCCACCCCGGTAGGACAAGCGCGTTTAAATGCCGACGAATACAACCGATTACTAGAGTTGATGGGCGAGTTAGGGACGTATGACAAAATGTTAAAATTGACTGAGTCGCCCTTCTACCAGTCGTTGCCAGCTATACCGGCTAAAGAGATGGAAAAGATTGGGAAACCAACGGCGACCCGCGGCGGAGCCTTGCGAAAACTGTATCAGACAGATGTGAAACTGGCACAGGATCAGCTATTACTTGAATACCCAGAGATTACGGCTCGGGCAGTGTCGGATAAAAAAGAATACTTTGTCGAAGGCAAAGAAGCACCCGTAACTCGGTTTGCACCGAATGAGAAATGATATTATACTATAGGAGATAGACCATGGCAAACGTACCCGTAAACGACATAGACCCCATTAATCAGTATGTAGCGACAGCAAGCCAAACAGACTTTGTATTTACATACGTAATTTATGAGACGTCCGATATTAAAGTGTATTTAAATGACGTACTGAAAACTGAGATTACCGATTATACCGTGAAAAAAGCCGACGGGTCAAGCATTACATCGGACGATCTGGCGGATGGCCTAGCTGGTGGCAAGGTGGTTTTTACTTCGGGGCTGACGCTCGATGACAATGTTACGCTTTCCCGAGACATACCCGTGGCTCGAACCACTGGTTTTACTCAATCCGGGGCGTTTGAGTCGGATGCTATGAATTTAGCGTTAAACAAAAGCATAGCCATTCAGCAACAATTGGAGCGTGATTTAAACCGGACGATTCGTCAATCTCCATCGGACACTGGGGCTACTCCGGTTGAGCTTCCTCCGCTTAATGAGCGCAAGGGAAAATATCTGTTTTTTAACAATACCACGGGCGTACCCAGCGTAGCCGATGGGGCGTCGGTTGGGGGCTATGCAGTATCAACGTTTGGGCAGGGCCTTATTGACGATGCCGACGCAGCCGAAGCTCAAACAACTTTAGGTATTAGCTCGTTTGCACAAACGCTTTTGGACGATGCGGACGCTGCAACCGCGTTAATAACGTTGGGCGCGCTTTCTTCGACTTTACTTTCGACTAAAGGGGATTTGTTGTACAACAATGGTACGTCTGTTACTCGATTGCCAGTTGGTAATCAATACGACATGCTTGGCGTGGGGGCGAGTTCTACTGTCCAGTGGGGGCAAAACCCACAACGGCGAGTTGTTGCGTTACCGAATACGGATGGTGCAGCTAGTGATGGTGGGTATCGATCTGGGGGTGTCATTTTAGACGATAATACTTTGCGGTGCTGGGGCGATGCAGTTTATGGGAACCTTGGGAAAGGCAGTTATCTTGATGATTCCACATTTATGATTCAACCAGCTTTCCCACTTGGGACAACCGGAACGCCGATTAAATGGGAACGACAGGGGCGTGATAATATCGTACTTATGGATAATGGAGAGGTATGGGCGTGGGGGTATAACAGCTACGGCCAATTGGGAGTAGGTAATACTTCCAATGTTTTGGTGCCAACAAAAGTGACCGCTTTAAATGGTGTCAATATAGTTGATGTTCAGTTGTCTAAAGGATATTATTACCTCGGTAGATACCACACTTTGTTTTTAGCCGATGATGGCAGTTTGTATGCGTGTGGGTTTAATGGAGAGGGACAATTAGGTATAGGCAATACTACTAACCAATCGATACCACAACTATTATCAAAAAGCGATTGGGTTAAAGTTTATGCTATGGGAGAGTATGGGGGTTTTTCAGCCGGAATTGACACATCCGGCGATTTGTACATGTGGGGGTATAACGCCCGAGGTCAATTAGGAATTGGAAGTACAACAGATCAATCAACACCTCAATTAGTCAATGCGTTTGGGGGAGTGACGGTTTCTAAGTTTTCAGGAGCGCATGGATTTAATACCGGGTTTACTGGAACTTACGGTGCATCCATGTGTTTATTATCTACAGGGGCAGTCTATACTTGGGGGTACAACGGAGCTGGAAATTTAGGGACTGGAAACACAACTCAATACAACACACCGCAGCATATTAGTGGATTAGGGACAGATAATCAAGACATATTGATGGCTCATGGCGACTATGGTGTGTCTTACGTCATTAAAGACGATCAGAGCATCGTTGCTAGTGGGTATAATTTATACGGCCAACTAGGTGATGGCACAACTACTGTGAGAACCACGCACCAAACAATTCCGAACAGTTTGCGATCTGGCCGTACTATAACGCAGTTAAAAACTCTAGGGTCACTAACCAACACATCGACAGTTATCCTATACGATGACGGCTATATCCAAGCGTGTGGCTATAATGATAACGGAAACTATGGAATTGGGACTGACCTTGCAACCAATACTAGTTTGCAACCAGTTCTTGGATTTATGAAGCATAAACCTGTTAAATTGTGTTCGATTGGCCGAGGTTCAGAAACATCTTTAGGCGTGCTAACGGAAGAAGGTGTGTATTATCAAGCTGGCTATGGGGGTGCCTACCAGTTACCGATTTATCGAGAGGGGGTATCTAATAGAAGTATTTCTACAATGCAACCGTTTTACTTTAGTTAGGAGGCCACATGTACGTTTACAGAATAATTAACTTGCAGAATATTGTTGAGCCAGAGATCACTGGTGACAAGACATATTTTTATATCGACAACCAATATGTTGTCTCTGCCAACCAAGACATTGGCGGTGATAACGCTGTTGAGCTTTTAGATTTGACAGACGAATTAAAACAAGAGTTGTATGCCTTAAATCCAATTACTGAGTTTTCAACAGTTTTGGAAAAACAGTTTTTTCGAAGCCAGTTAATCCAACACCACGTAATGTGTATTAAAGACCAAGCACACATTCGTATTACGGCGATTTATCCGATCACAAAGCAGCTTAACTTAATTTACGAGCAAGCGAACAACCTAGCCGAGTACACGACCATGGTTGCGTTTATTGAAAAGATTCGTACTAAGTCAAACGAGTTGGAAGCAAAAATCGCCAAGTATACTATTAAGCAGTTAGAAACATTTAACTGCGCCGATGACAAACACTGGACTGATTAATGGCTCACTACTCTCGGGACATCATACAAACCTTTACTACCGAGACGGGGCAACAACCGCTAATTTATTTGCAAGGTAACGCTAGAGCCACGGTGCGTATTGAGGGTGGGTCGTCGTCAGATAACATAAACTTGGAAGCGGTATTGGTTTCAACAAACCCACAGATTCGGGACACTATTGCGACCAACGTGTTAGCAGGCGTTAGCGGAAACGTGTGGATTAAAGCAACGTCGGCTCCGTTGGTGGCGTTAGGTATTAATATTATCACCAATGCCTCAACAAGCATAACATTTAGTATACGAGTTTCGGAGGTAGTATAATGCTGGAGGACTTATTTGTTGGCGCAGACTCCCCGATCAAGGGGCAAGTGGACACGTTTGCGCAGTTACCGGCTACTGCGGAGCTTGGCGATCTATTTGTTGTCAAAACAACCACAGGCGTTATAGGCGTTAACCGGAAGATAAAAGGCCTTTATCGGTGGGACGGTGCGGCGTGGGTGTTTGCGGACGGTATCGAAGCCAACAAGGTAATCTATAATAATGCGGATTCGTCGCTAACCTCTGGCACCGTGAAAGCGGCCATTGACGAATTGGATACTAAACGTCAAGACGCTACGAATCTCACAAGCGGTACGCTCCCGGAAGCTCGCCTACCTACCATAGACGCCGACAATACAACGGTCAGCAACTTAGAAGTTGATAATCTAAAACCGGGGGTATTAGACACAGACTTAACATCCGTAAGCGCAAACGACGATACGTTAGCTAGTGCTAAAGCAATTAAGTCGTATGTAGACGCTAATGCTGGGGGCGTGGACCCAAGAGACTCATTTACTCAAAATAGCGGGCAGTATATAGCAACAGAGGGTATCCGAGCTAGGGATATTGGTGGAGTAGCATTGCTTAACGATTCTGGAACTGGGGGTGTCTCAGTAGCCGATAACGGCGATGTAGATATTATTAGTGGAACCTTTACAGCGAGTGAAATAAAAGCTAAAAATGTAAATGGCTTGAAACTGTATGATGACGGGGGGAGCGGAGTTTTTGTTGCTGATGGCGGAAAAGTGGGTATTGGCAATAATAATCCGGTTCAAAAGTTGTCCGTTGGCCCCAGTTTGGGGACAAGTATACAAGCCTTTGGGCTTGGAGTAGAGGGTGGAATTGTAACTGGAACGGAAGATTATAATAATGTCATCGGCTTACAAAATTATGGCACAGGATCAAAACTTTTTTCTTACAACTACGGTAGTAGCGCGGGAACGCCAATATATATTCAGCCAGATAATGCAAATGTTTATCTAGCAAGAAATGGGGGGAATGTTAGTATTGGGAATGACACACCGAGCGAAAGACTAGATGTGTCAGGTAACGCAACAATAAGCGGTAAACTGGGCATTGGAAAGGTTGCAACAGACACTACTATTTTAGATATGGAACGATCTGAAAAGGGTGGGGGGGGCTTATCCATTCGGCTAAAAAACACCAACACCGACACATCAAACAACGGTAGGAGTCACGCATCCCTTGTCTTAGAGGGCAACAATGGAGCTGTTGTAGCCCAATATTATGCGGACGGTTTTGGTGGAACGGCTTATCTGAGAACATATACTAACCATCCAATATCAATCGGAACAAACGCAACAGAACGAATGAGAATTGAGAATGATGGTAAAGTTAAGATTAATGACAGCCTGGGTATAGGAATGAGTCCGACACAGTATGCTGCTTTGGACATGGAGAAGTCCGTTAGTTCAGGGTCGGGGGCACAAATTAATTTAAAAAACACAGCAAGTGGAAACAGCTATGCAGTTTTGAATCTGTATGGAAACAATGGCGGGGTTTTAGGTCAGTTTTATGCTGGTGGTGGCACGGCAGTTTTAAGAACATACACTAACCACGGTTTGGTTTTTGGAACAAATGGTTCTGAAAAAATGAGACTAACCAACAGTGGAAATTTTGGTATCGGAACAAATAGTCCGTCACAAAAATTACACGTAAACGGAAATGCTATTGTTAGTGGGTCATTGTCTAAGGGGTCAGGGTCGTTTGATATTGCACACCCAGACCCACAAAAGAAAGACACACACCGATTACGACATTACTTTGTGGAAACTCCAAGTGCCGGCGGGAATATCTATAAGTATCAGCTTGATTGTAAGGAAGGCGATAATTATATTGACTTACCCGATTATTTTGAACATTTGAACCAAGATAGTTTAGTATGGGTAAATCCATTTAAACATTTTGGAAGGGCATGGGGTGAAGTGATTGACGGCGGCAAACGTGCAAAAGTAGTGTGTGAGCAATCCGGCACCTACAATGTTTTAATTTTTGGCGATCGGAAAGACAAATTAGCAGTAGACGAATTTACCAAATACGGTGTAGAATATAAGGTGGACAGCACCAAGGAGCAAACAATCAATGACAATTAAAGACATAAAAGACAATCAAGAATTATTAAACGCTTATAACAATATGTTAACGGCGCAGGATGCGCTAAATAATATCGAAATTCAACACAAAGCTCAGGTAATCACCTTAAAAGAAAATTTAAAAAACGCAATTGCGTCACTTATGGCTAACCCACACTACCTAGACGTAGCGGACGAAGGCGAAAAAACCGAAATACAAACACTACTGGATTCATTAAGTTAGCATAAAAATAGGCAACTTAAAATAGACAAAAACTGGTTTTTTATGCAATACTACAAACTGTGTGGACAATTACGACAAGAAAAAACTGGACGACATATCAGACCGATTGCGAACGGTTGAGGTAAAAGTAGCTGAAATGTCTAAAGAGTTAGCTTATAAAAGCCAAGTGTTAGACGAACATCGAAAAGATGTCCGCACAATTATTTTGCGAATTAATGCAACTTTTATTACTGGATTACTGAGCGTTATCGCTGCGCTTTTAAGCGCACTATATTATAAATAAGGAGATATTCATGACTAAATTTTTCAAAACATTATACCAAGTTTTACTAGCCGCCTCCGGGGCGGGCTCGCTGGGGGTTAGTGTGACCTACCTAGACGACCCTCAAGGACTTGCACTAGCCATTACGGGCGGAGCGGCTATTGCCTCAACTGTGTCCTCAGCGGTTAAAGATAAAAACTTTAAACTGCTAATGAACTTAGTAAATCTTATTGCGTGCAACTTTAATAAAGCACAGAATGACCCCTTTACTAACTCTTAATCGAGAGATAGAAAGCAATCGGGGGATACTAGGGACGATACACACTTCGGACGGTGACGAGGTGTGTAAGACTTTAGAACTCCCGTGGCAACGTAATGCCCGAAACGTGTCGTGCATCCCGTGTGGGGAATACAACGTGACCAATTATACCAGCTTGAAATATCCCGAAGCGTTTGTTGTGTTAAGTGTTCCGGGGCGATCGGGCATACTTATTCATGCGGGTAATTTCATATCGGATATTGAAGGGTGTATTTTAGTCGGCAAAGAATGGGAGTTTATGGGGCACCCCCGGCAATTGGCGGTGTCGTATTCTAAAAACACACTGAATCGATTACTAGCGACATACCCTACAGGGTTTAAATTGGAGATCGTTTAATAATGAAAAAAATATTCTATTTAATTGGTGCAATTCTATTGGCGGTGTTTGGGATTACCCCTTTGGCGGTATCTGAGTCTACGCAGCTAGAGGTTTTGAAGGTAACCAAGGTTCATGACGGGGATACGTTTAAAGTAAATTTAAACTGCGATTTAGATTTATTTTGTAAAGATATACCTATCCGCCCCACTGGATACGACGCGGTTGAGTTAACGAGTGCCGAGAATAAAGCCGACGCCATAGCTGCTCGGGAGCAATTAAGGGACTTATTAATTAACGCCCAGCGTATTGAATTAAGAAACGTTAAGCGAGGAAAGTATTTTAGGCTAGTGGCTGACGTCTATATAGACAACATAAAGCTCAGTGACATTATGCTTGACACTGGCTTAGTTAAGCCCTACGACAAATAATCTAGTCCGTAGTACAAGATAGAGATGGCGTCGGCTTCGTTGTCGTCTTCTGGGTAATGGCCTAGTTTCCGCACACTATCCATAACTTTCTCTTTACCGGCGGAGCCGGTGCCCGTGATAAACTTCTTGATCGTTTTGACGCCCACGCCTTTATACGAGATACCATGTTCTAAACAAAAACAAGTTAACACCGTTTTGTAGCCGCCATACATGTGGGCGGCGTCGGGAGCTTGGGATTGCCTCACCTCTTCATAGAACACTTGTACCGTACTGAGGTCTGCGTCCTTAAACCGTTTGGTTATTAGCTCTTGTAGGCTTTTACGAAACGTAATAAACCGTTGGTCGTAAGAGTCGAACCGACTGGGGGCTAGTTTAAACACCCCAGAATACGTACGGTTATTGTGTTTAATAGCCCACCCGCAAGTGGTTCCTAGATCAAGTGCGATAATAGATTGTTTGTTTGTCATAGTAAATTGTAAGGCCCAATCAAATGCTTAAGTAATTATTTTTTTGTTAATTGGTATTGGGCCCGTGGTACACATTCGATAGGATATTTTATCAAGGCATAGACAGCATAGCTATCAAATGCGTACTTATAGTATACCTCAAATCCTCATAAAAATCTATCTCGCATAACACGTCGTCTTCTTTTTAACGAATCAACTTCAACTTCTAAGTCGCACAGTGCATTTATGTCGTCGCGTATTCTATCTAAGCCGTCCGTTTCCCAAACGGCGAGACCAGTCCTCTCGAACCATGTCGTTCCTTTGCGGTCACCTAAGGTACCATCGGGTTGGCGGCCGTAAATAAAGCAACGAATGGCATCATTATAATTATCGTAGTACCACTCAATTACAAAATACTTATCTGTAACAGCGACTAAGTCTTTTTGTAGCTCTGTTGGCACGTTGTACTTTTTTATCAACTTTTTTATCAACTTCTTTTTTCTAAACCAATTTATCATGACGTTCGTACCTCCTATTTCTTAAACCGCTTACCGACCCAGCCTTCCACGTCAATCGGCATACCCTCTGCCCATGCGGGCACCTGAGCCATGATAGCTTCATACTCTGACAACGACTTGGTAGAGGTGTCGGGAACCTCACACACTACCTCGTCGTGTACGTGCATGACTATATCATACCCGGCGTCCTCTAGTCGTAGCATAGCCTCGGCTAATAAGTCTCGGGCAATCGCTTGTGTAATATTCTCCACTAGCTTCCCACCGTACGTGTCTATCTCAACCCACTTGGCCCCCTTCTCTCGGGAACCATAGTACACAAGCTCATAGCTCTCACCACCCCATGGAGTTTCCTTAGCTCGGAGCCTAGCTTTACGATACGTCAAGCTCCGACCGCTCGGTAACTTACAATGTAAATTACCGTCGTGCATAAACCATGTGACCTTCCCCGCTGTCACAGGCTTACCATACCGAATGGCGTTTGTAGCAGCCAACTCAGTGTGTCTCCACAAATCCCGAATCTCACTATACACGGAGCGGTACGTGGCAATGGCGGACTGGGCTAACTCCTCCGAGACCTCCATGCCCCACGACGCACAGGTCCGGTGAAAAGTTTTATGGCCCATACCGTAACCAGCCCCAAGAATAGCCGCCTTACCCAGCTGCCTCTGGGCTTTGGTAATCTCGGCTTCTGTAACATTATATATTTTGGCGGCCATGGTAACATACAAATCTTCTCCTTTTTTAAATTGATCCAACGCTAAATTGCAATTTGCAAGCCACGAAACGACCCGAGCTTCAATAGCGGCGAAATCCGCCACATATAGAGACTTCCCGTTAGGGGCGGCTATCATACCCCTAATGCAACTAGATAATTGCAACATAGGGGCAACCTCGTGTGCGTTTATTTTGGCAATATCCTTTTTAACCACAGAATCCACCACGTCGTCGATCTGATCGGACGCAACGGAACCTTTTGGTAAATTTTGGAACTGAACCAAGCGGCCAGCCCATCGTCCGGTGAGTGCGCCATAGTAAACAAACGCATCTCGGATACGATCGCCCTCTGACATACTGGATAGCAACCGTTGGTACTTGGCGGTTGAAGTTTTATACTGCGACCGAATCTCCAAAACGCGCCGGACTTCTTTATCTTGCACCCAATCGAGGCAATCGGCCACGGCCTCTTTAGTCAATGACTGCAAACCGACACTGCGCTCGTTGGCCCACTCTATTAATTTATCTCGTTGGCTTACGGCGATACCGCCGGTTATTTCTTTGGCTTCTTTATCAAGCTGTTCGGCGTATAGGGCGAGTAGCTCTAGTGCGTTCTCCACACCTTGTCGATCAACGGGTACGCCTCGGTAATTAATGCGCTGGTCCAACGCCCACACTTTTTTTTCAAACCCAAAGTCTTGGGTGAAGTGGTGGCTGATTGCTCGTTCAGTACGAACGTCTTGTAAACAATAGTCGTACAGCTTCTTGAGTTTAGTATCGTCCTCGAGATAGGCAAGCCCGTCTTTAGTCTTTCGGGGCTTACTGAGTTGAAGCATGATTGCCCGGCCTTCGGTGTCTTTATTTTCTTGTAGCCCTAGGGCCATGGGAGCTGTCTTCAAATCTCGGGGTACGCCCCATCGGGCGCACAATGCTGCGGAGCATCGCCATTGTTCTGGCTTTATCTCTGGCCATCCATATTTCTTTACGCATATAGATTCCCAGAGTGCTCGCTCAAACATGGCATTGTGCGCCTCAACGATCCCACCCATATCAATGTGCAAGGCTACTATATCTGGCAGCTCTGAGCCTATTACTAGTTTAGGCTCAGTATCTGAGAAAGCGTAGGCCATGCACAAGATCTCGGTTGTTGGGTCTTGTGCGTATCGCCACGAACCACTGGCTGTTAGGTCGCAATACGACCTTGTTTCGAAGTCGATATATAGCATGAGTGCGCCCTAGCTCAACAAATCTGAGTTATCTGTTGCGTCCTCTTGCTTGCCAAACGCGTCCATAAGTCTATCGACTTGCTCGGACGTTGTGCTGCCCTCGCCCAACGGTTCTCCGTCACGAGTTTTTTGCAAAGCGGATAGATAAAACTTAACGCCCTTGTTGCCCATGTGGTCATAAGTCCCGCCGTTAACTAACGCGCGACCGTAACAACCACCGTAAATTTCCTCACGGCCTTGGTCGGCAGTCATGGGCTCGCCATTAGCGGCTCTTAAAACGGGAGCTGATCGTTTAGTATCAATGGTGATAAAAATAGTGTCATGGTACCCGGGTTTAACATTACCCTCTTTATCCAATTTGTCGTTCCCATCTTTAAAGGGGGTTCGGATTTTCTTAACTAGCTGCGGTGTAGCATCCGGCCACTGTTCTTTTATTAGCTCTTTAACGATGTTGTCTAATGCGGACAAGTCGGTGTCTTTAGAAAACAACAAGTCTACACACCATTTCTCAACAACACGCCCATCAATTTGAGTGACTAACTGATCGACCACATAGGGGTACGAAAGTCTAGCCTCTGGGGTGATAACATTATTTCTATAACTTTGTTTTGCCATTTAAATCTCCTTAATCTACTACGCTTGTTAACTCGTTGCCTAAATTGTAAGGCTCTCTTTTATCGGTGTCCGAAACCAACACTGGTTTCTTTTCTGGCACCATTACATATTGTTGCACAACCTCCTTGTCATCGACTAACTTTTCCATCTGGGCCGGAGACTTGAGTTTAATATCGAATATGTCGAGGCCATATTTGCTCTGTAATTCTTCTGCAACTTTACTCTCATTAATCCATTTTCGGGTGGCTCGGCCACCTAATACTAATTTATGTCTCGGAATCTCACAACCTTCTAAAGCTAGATTATAACCATAGGCTTCAACCGCTGTCAACCACTTCTTTATAGCACTGGCATTTTCTAGTACCTTGCTAATTGTTTCCATACTCAACTGCTCGACCTCCGGCAACGACGTAACATCACCTTCAATATCAGTTTTAGTCGTGACGTTGCTAATGCGTTTAAGCTCGGGACACACACCTTTCACTTTACAAAACTGGCACCATGGGCCTTGGTTGTATTCTGGGTCTTCCTTTACTTTCTCGTACCTTCCTTCGAGAAACGCTTGGAACGCAACCAGCGATCGAGCCGGCACTTCAACTTTACGAATTGGGTCTTTCTCCATCCGCGGTTGCACAATAGCTACATAAAACTTTTTACCGCACATGATGTCAAGCCCCTCAAGCTCTATTGCGCCCAACAAATAGTAAAGCAATTGGGGGTTGTTCTCTGGCTGCACACTAATGCCTTGGCCGTATTTAAAATCGATAACCGTTAGGGTTGTCTTGGACGAAACAATAGCATCTGCCGTGCCAAAAAAGTGACCACCGTCTATGGAGTCGAGTCGGATACGTTGCTCTACATATAGCTTACTGGTTTTCTTAACGTGTCGCAGGACGTAGTTCACGTACATCATAATGGCGTCGATCATCTCGTCGGGCAAGGTACCGACCGACTTCAGTGGTAACACGTCTTTTAAAATCTCGGCGGCTATATTATGCGCCGTGGTTCCTTCGTTAGCATAATCACTTGACTCCTCAAATGTTTTAGCTTGTGAAGCCAAGCATGGCTGCGCCGTACAGTTAGTCCAAATGTGTGCGGCTGATGCGCCGAATAGTGAATGTGCGCTCATAGTACTTGCGTCCCTGCTCTAAACGAATTTGCCATGCGCTTAACCAGATCATCTAATGCTCGGTTCTTTGGGTCAAGTATCTCGTCAATGTATGATAGCCCCCAGTTTTCTACAACCGATAAGTCCAATAAATTGTGGTGTATATGCACTCTGGCACCCGGGAGCTTGCTTCCGTCTTTGGCTACAAAATACCCATACGTTGCGTCGAAACTATAACAGCTTGGGAAAGCGTGTTTACTACCCACCCCCAAGCGTTTAACGAGTCGAGGTGCGTATTGAGCAGCCATGTCTAGGTTCTTTTCTAGCTTAACAATCTTACTAAGTTTTTCTGTTCTGTGGTCAATTACTTCCATCACGCACTCCTTTTAAAATGTGACAAATAACATCTACTGTCCAACCGTTACCCAGCATTTCAAGTCTCTTATTATCACTCACCCCACTTGTATAGTTATCGGGTACCTGTTGACATCTTTCAGCCTCTATCGGATGCATGCGTCTATAAATATCATTTTCATAATCTAAAACAATATTTGATTTATTAGCGGGACTTGATTTGGGTAAGGTACCTACCTTTTTTTCTTTGAAGTAAGCTCTATCTCCTTGAGACCCATAACCTTTGCCACTCAAATCCCACTGAACGTAATTTTTTGTCGCCTTTTTTGTTTTGGTTATTCTTTCATCCGTAAATACCTTATACGTGTCATCATAGATAATATCTCCAAGCACAATACCCTTGTCCTCTGGTTGGCCAGCAACAGGCAAGTTAGTCCAGTAATATCGTTGACGATTTTGCGCACTAACTAGCGCACTGTTAATTAAGATAGGCGCAACCCCCACTAAATCTGTAATAACATCAAGATACTCTTTCTTCATGCGTACATTTTCGAGCAAAAAGTATTTTGGTTTACACTCTTCTAATAGCCTAATAAACTCAAAAAACAATACCGATCTAGGGTCATCAAATGCCAGCTGTTTTCCCGCAAAACTAAACCCTTGACAAGGCGAACCTGCCAGAAGTAAATCAATATTTGGTAAATCTTCACCCTTTACGTTTTTAACATCGCCCAACTGGATAGTGTTTGGATAGTTTTTCTGAGCAATCTTAATGGCGTATTTGTCAATCTCGCTGGCATAATAATTTTCTACTTTTATGCCTAGGCGGTCTAGCGCAATTTGGCCACAACTCATACCGTCAAACAAACTCAACACATTCATTTTAAAACCTCCTTAATCTTTCTCTTTTTAAAAAACATAGACCTCATTATAACATGGTCGATGCTATCCTTAACAACCAATACTTGCGCCGTTACTTTATTTTCTTGGCCAATCCGGTGGCACCGGTCAACTGCTTGGTCCATCTCTCCGGGCACCCAGCTGTTCTCTACAAATACCACGTGACTGGCTGCGGTTAGGGTAAGCCCAGTGCCGGCAGCTTGTATCTGGCCGATAAATACTTTAGTGTCTGCGTCTTTTTGAAAGCGGTCAACGTAGCGTTGGCGATCTGTTGACGCTGTACCGCCATAGACTAGCACTGCTCCGTCGTCTTTAAACGCTTCGTACAACCCTTCACATACTACTTTGTGGTACGCAAACACCACAACCTTTTCAACGCCGCTCGCCATCACATCTTTAATGTAGCCGATGCTCTGTGGCAGCTTAGCTTCTCCAAGCTCTCGCCGAATAGTAGCCATCTCGCCGATAAGGTTAGCATCTGGCTTTTCTAAAATCTTGGCCACATCAAACAGCCCTTCTTGCTTGACTATATTTTTGGTATCCTTGGTTTGCTCCATAGGAATAATCTGCATCGTCTTGCTTGGTAAGTCGGTAAGTACATCTTTCTTTAACCGCCGTAGCATCACGGTGCGTTTGAGTCTGTAGTTCAATTCGTCGGTACAACTGGCTCCCTTAACATCAAAACCAAACGGGCCCTCTTTACCGTTACAAAACTTATACCCGTATTTTTTATAATTGTCGTATGGCTCAACCGTTTCTCGTTTTAAAAATCTTAAAATACTATAAAGCTCTATCGGCCGATTAAGCATAGGGGTACCCGTAAGCATCAGCCGCCGGTCGGCTCTAGCCCCTAGTAGAAACGACGCCTTGGCTCGTTTAGACGTGGGGTTCTTAAGATAATGCGCTTCATCATAGATCACCATATCGGGCGACCATGCCCGCAATTGCTCATAGATATAGCGTTTGGATACCAGATCGTAGTTAGCAATCACCACATTGTTCGTGGCTACGATTGCCGACTTACCGTTGGCCACTACTTGGGTGAGTAAGTTATCCGACCATTGGTCGAATTGCTCTTGCCACATATACTTTAGTGAGGCCGGACACAATACTAAAATGCGTCGGACGTCGATGTATCGCAAGGCCTCAATGGTTTGTACGGTTTTACCTAGGCCCTGCTCGTCCGCCAGCAATAAGTTTTTATTGGCCACAATCGTTTGGATGCCTTCCTTCTGGTAGTCGTATAAGAAATCTGGTAAGGTGAGTCGAGCTGGTGGCTGTAAAAGTTTATCTCTAAACATCTCGGTACCAATGCCTGAAAGCTCTGCGGCTCTCATGGCCAATGCCCAGTCTTTAGTTTTCCAAGCCGTGTTGCCAGCGGACCACTTCATCCGACACTGTTTTGGTATGTCCTTCTCTTCTCGACTGCATTTATAATAATACTCTTGCGTTAAGGGGTCATAGGTTAAAGTTGGTTTAATCATTATCGAACCCACCCTCTCATCCAGCCATTTTCTTCCAATGCTTCTGCCCAAACTGTAGGCATACCCTGTGCCCAGTGCTCTAGTACACTTACTATATCCTCGACTAACTCTTTGCCGACGTACCTACAGGCGTACACGTCATTTTTCATAGCTTCAAACGCTACCGACGGATTGTTTTTTAATTCCTCACTCGCAAACAGCAACGCATTCCCATCCTGCCTCACCGCTGCCAGTACAACTTCTTTATCATCAAGTAATTCCCTACTCGCATACGCTAACGCCATCCCATCCCGTTTCACCGCTTCCAGCACCACCTCTTTATCACCCTTCAATGTCTCACTCGCATACGCTAACGCCCGCCCATCCTGTTTCACCGCTTCCAGCATAAACTCTTTATCAGCCTGCAATTCCTCGCTTGCCTCACTGATACTGTCTGAGGCGCGTTTCATTGCCAGTAGCATTACCTCTGGGTCTGACAAAAACTTCGGGTCTACATCTGATTCGTGTAAAAATTCTGGTTTAAAAATCTTGCAGGTTTGTAAAAGTTCTATTAGTTTTGTTTTTGTTAGCATTTTTTATCCTCCGACACTTGTTTCAATAACGCAATGGACACATCCCCAAATCCCATCTGAGTAGCTTCATCTATTTGCCGAATACGCTCTTGGCACACATGGATGATCTTCTCATAATCCAGTCGTCGCTCACCCGGTTTGTTGCGTAGCACACGTTTAACAATATCAGCGTCCCACGGATTTAAATTGTACTCAAGCCAAATATCCCATGGCTGTATTTTGTACTTGGAATAGTCCGACGCACCAATGTTATGCGATCTTATATCGTCACTCATCTTACAACGCTCCCAATGTTTCAAAGAATAAAAACAAAATAAATGTGAAGACGTAATACCACACCACTAACGCAACCGCAGCCAGTAAAAGACGTACTAAAACGTTGTAGCATACTCCGCCTAAGGTTCGATCGTTTTCGTCTAAATCCGGGCCGGCAATAACAAACCCCACGGCCCCCATCAACGAACCCCAATACACTATACTAAATACCCCCACTTGCCAATAAGTTATCATATCAATCATTTTTTAACTCCTGTTCCATACACTTAGCCCACCCTTGCACCATGTCAATTTGCATTTCCTCACTAACCCACCCCAACGCGCTCGCATTCTGTCGAACCGCTGCTAAGATGAACTCACGATCATTTTTTAATTCATAACTCGCAAACTGCAACGCACTCCCATCCTGCTTCACCGCTTCCAGTACCACCTCCCGATCCCCACGCAACTCATCACTCAAAGTAACCAACGCATACCCGTTCGCTCGCACCGCTTCCAGTACCATCTCACGATCATGCTCCAATATCCTAATCAAATTAATAAACGTATCCCCCCGCTTCACCGCTTCCAGTAGCTTCTCACGATAACGCTTCAATGTCTCACTCGCATTTGCCCAACACTCTGCCTTTGTACTAGTCTTATCAATCATTTTTTACCTCTTTAATTCCTAACCAATCTTGAATAATGTTACGTTGTATTTGCCTACTTGCATAGTTAACTGCGGTCCAAGACTTACTCAAAGCTGCCCTAACCACATCTATATCATTCTTCAATTCCTCACTCGCATATTTCAACGCACGCCCATTCCTCAACAAATTCCCATTGTAACCAACCGCTGCCAGCACCACCTCTTTGTCATTGCGTAATTCCTCACTCGCAAACTCCAACGCAAAGCTATTCTCCCTCACCGCTTCCATTACAACTTCTTTATCACCACGCAACTCATAACTCGCATCCTGCAACGCGCCCCCCCATTGCTTCACCGCTGCCAGCACCACTTCACGATCCCCCCTCAGTTCTTCACTAGCATACTCCAACGCATACCCATCTTGCTTCACCGCTTCCAACACTTCTTCCTTTGTACTAGTTTCATCAATCATTTTTTACCTCCAACTTTCACAAACCCATTATCACTGCGTTTATACTGCAACTTTAACAACGCACGCTCCAGACGCTTTTGTTCCTTAATGCTTAGGTGTATTATATCTCGACCTAAACCGTCCCAAACATCACTCAACTGGAAACCGTCTCTCACGCCTTTATTTAACCACTCTTGGATCACTCTTTCAAGCTCGTCCACTTCAATGCGGCTAGTTTGAGCTTTCTTGGCCTGCTCAATCGCTTCTGCCGATTGCAACACCAACCCATTCTTTAACCCAGCGTACCGCTTTTTGTAAACGACCAAGGCCTCGGCATACAACTGTGGTAAGTCGTTGGTAAGCGTTGGCACGTCAATATCGTACACCTCCACTGGCCATATCCGGCGGTTACCCGTAACGCTATTCAAAAATTGGTTCTCGTTTGTTGTGCCCATAAACACACACTGGCGTGGTACGTCCTCGGTCAACTTCGCATACGCCAGTCGTGCTCGGTCAACCTCCCGAGATATAAACGCCTTAACACTCGCCACCGTATTGGACCGGCTCATAAAGGCATTAAGCTCTGAGTCCTCCACGATCAGCTTACCTTTAATCTGCTGGATGGCGTCGCCGGTCTTGTTAATGTCGCCCAACGAATCCGTGAACCAACTATTAAACACCGACAAGGCCTTAATTGCTGTGGACTTGCCTTGCTCCTCTGGGCCCACCAACACCACCATGTGATCATACTTGCAGCCCGGCTCATAAATCCGTTTCACAATCGCACACATCAATACCTCGCCAACCTCACGGTTAAACGCTGTGTCTTCGGCATTGCAATATTTTGGGAACAAACTGCGTACCCGCTCGACACCATCCCACTCAGGCAACTCACTAAACCATTTTTTAACTGGGTGAAAACTCTGTTCAAAGCCAACAGTCCGAGCCGCTTGGTATATCTGGTTAACCAACGGGTCAAACTCCATGTCATTAAACAACGTTTTGATCGACAACAAATCGTCGTCCGTCACCGCAATGCCATTGGGCATACAATCCGCTTTATCAAATGCGTGCCAACTACATGGGGCCAACCACACAGTCTCACGGCTCCACTCATTGTAGCCCAACTTGCCCTTAAACTCTTTCATGTTTTTTAAAAATATGGCGCAATTTCGGACACAAAAATTCTGAGAACTCACGGTGCCATGTTTGGTTTTGTGTAGCTTATCATGCCACGGGCATACCTCAGCAAACTGAGCGTCCGCTTGCTCTTGGGGAAGCACGTCATTAAGCCCTTGGCCGGGAGAACAGCCAGAATCTATAGGGCCTAGGGCTTTCAGTGCTTCCTCAACAGCATGGGAGCCGATCTTATTTTGCCGAGTGCTCAATGCGCTCACAAGCGTTGTAGCCATCTCTCTAGTCGACAATGGCGGCACAAAACAATCCGAATCCGCTACAATACCGAGTACCACTTCGGGCGACAACCCTAGATCGTAGCCCCGACACGCCATTTTATACAACGCATTGTTGCGCTCGCCCTCACCAATCACACCCAACTGTTTAACGTAGCCTGTCAATAGCAACTTATCCATTTTATTGTCAGTAAAATAGCCAGTGCCACCACACGACTCGGCCTCTTTTTGCTCTAATAAAAGGTGTAGCCCCTCCGGTATCTCGACAATATTTGAGAATTTATTTGGCGCACGTCCGTCTAGTCTGTACGTGCCGGAGTCTGTTTCGCTGTTGGGTATCAATACTTGGTGGCCGTCTCTTAGAAAGTCCAACCCTTCGTAAGCTGCCAAGTTTTTTTTGTAGCTCACGCCGCTCTGGAAGATTTTGTAGTACAAATGTAAGCCACCAGTAGGCGTCCGCACCATGACGCCAGCGTTTGTTAAAAAATCAAACCCAAGATCGTCAGCTAACCGTTGTAGGCCAACCATTCCATTAATCTCTGGGCGCACGTCCACGTCTATAACGATATAAGGCTCACGAATCACCCAACCTGCTGAGCTCGTTGTGTAATAGTCGGCGTCAAAGGCCTCTGGAAGCTCTAACTGCGTCCAATTTTTAACCATGGGTACCTTGCCCTTCAGCGGCATGGTTATAAGTCCATTGTCATAAAAAGTTTTAGCAGTTTTTAATAGTGCCGCACTCGGCTTTAATCGGGTCATTGGCTGTTCTCCTGATTTTATATTGATAAAGTAATTTAACTATAAACGACTTAGTCTTTCTTGTAAAGCGTTTTATAATAGTCAAATAATAAAGGTTTTGCAGGCTTGTTTTTTTTAGTGTATAGTTTTTCCTGCTCTTCCTGAGCTCTTATGTTCATAACATTATTAGCTTCAACGCGTCCGGGGTTGTTGTCCGCAGTCGCATTTGATTGGTACCGCAGCCAATACGCATTGTGTTCTCGCATAAACGACGATAGGGAATTAAACATTATAATTTACATTATATCACAACACCGGCTACCACTACTCGACACGCTAGAAACCATCCATATCGGCGGGATAGGGTTTGAATTGCTTTGCGACACCGTTCTCTCAACAATGCCTTTATAATCGTGTATGATTTGCCAAACCCAGTCGCTTTCTTCCGGCAAAAGATTTTCGTTGTTAATAAACAGACTTTCAATTCGTTCGGACGCGCTAATCTCGCATGGGGTTCTGTCAAGCCATGCATGCCAGCGATATTTGGCATGATTAAGCAGTTCGATCAAAATATTTTGGTTTAAGATTAATTCTTTTTTTAAACGCAAGATTTTGATGTAGTCAACTTTAATTTCTTTAATGGCCCTACAAACATCTCGTCTTAAATGCTCGGGGACGTAAACAAGCCGATTGTTTACATATACCGGAACATCTGGGATGCGCTGAGGCACGACCGATATTGTGCTTGATGACGCTTGTGATCGTGGCGTTGGTGGCGGTGACACCTTAGGGGAAGCCGGTGGTGTGGGGACATTAAGACTGTTTATCATGAACCGGTACGCCTAAAAGCCATAATAACCGCCTCTCACTTATCAACTTTGTCGGTAACGGAATTTCAAGCGGGTGTGGGGCAGCAACTTCTTTGTATTGAATTTCTGGAATGGAATCTAGAAAGCTCACCCTTGCGTTTTTATCATACGTAAACGGGAATTTGGGCGGATTATACCGTGGCTTTGGCTTCGGTTTCTCTTGCGCTTCCCGTTTGTACTGCTCTCTCATGCTTGTGTATTTACCAATTCCCGGCTTTATATTATTTGCTCCCATTGTTTTGCTCCAATTTCATTATCATATCGCCCATTAAATCTCTAATAATTATCATGAATTCCTGCTGATAGCAAGTCGCACTTGCTATTTTTTTTGACAGAATCGTGTCAATCTCTGTGTCAGCTTCATAAACTTGGGCCACTACCATAGCCATGAAAGTTGACAACGCCCATGTGACCGTCACGCCCTTGTCCTTACAATACGCCTTAAATAGTCGTGCTATTGTTTCTTCCGTTCTAAATGTAACCATGTGTTGTTTGTTCATTGTTTTGTCTCCTTATAGTCTTGCTTTTTGAAAATGATAGGAAAAATATCGCGCAATAAATTTTCGGGGAAATAAGTAGCCATACCGGCCAAGAATCTCTTGATTGAATTCTTTGGCCTGCTGCTCGCTTACATTAGATGGCAAGCTTTCGCTTGCGTCTAAAATTAAAAACTGGTCAAAAAGACTGTCCGGGTAATTGTAATGTGTTGGTCTTGTAAAACTCGTAAAATCCGTTTGGACACCGATAGACTGTGTTGTGGCCTGATCGAAATCGGTTTGTGTCGATTGGTCTCTGGTCGCTTTAACCCGCTTAACCTCAATAGAGACCTTTGGTGGGGCCATATCTACACCATGCACAGCCAAATCCAAGGGACTGACTATGTACGGGCCGTGTATGCTGTCTAAGTGATGGCATTCAATCGCAAGCATTGGCATTGTTTGCGTTTGAGTTTGCGATTCGATTTTCGCTTGTTTTTTCGTGAAGATTCCTGAAATCATTGTTTTACCTCCGTGTTATTACTTTTTGCCATGTCGCCCTTGATCTCAACGGTTAAACGCCCACCTGGCCTTGCATTTTTCACTAAAATAGTACCAGATTCAATGGACTTGTCAATCTGTGCCTTTCCCTCAGAAACATTGTGGCCGTACTGTACTAAAAAATCGCACACCAAGTCAACAGACCGTACACCTGTACACCATTTGAACGGTAACACTGCCGGGCCCTTGTGTATCTGTACCGCTACTAGATCAAGCCCAATAAATAAATAAGCTGCCCGAGTTGTGTGTATCTCTAACGCATTGGGTACTACTTTGGCCCTGGATGCTCCAGGGCTTTTGAGTTTCGGTATGCGTATGGTGATCTGTTTATTCGTCATGGTTTTGCGTATCTGTGGTACGGGTCTCGGTCTTGTGGGTAATCCTTAACCACCCATGAATTGATAAACCGGCCATGTTGCCTCAATTCCACAAAATACACGTCACACGGTTTGCCCATTCCCTTGCTTGTTCGTACCTTGTTAAACTCAACGGCTAAATACTCATAGTTTTTAAATTTTTCAGTTTTTAAAATCTCATTTTCAAAATACCGTTTGCGCCGTTCAGCTGGGGTGAGTGACGCGCCAATGCGCAAGCCATAATAGATTGCGTATAGGTGTTGGAGGCAATGAAACTCATGGCCGTCGAATTTATCCACCAAGTCTTTTATAGTTAACTCAGTACCCTGAATATCCGTTTCAAAATCCCAGCAGTGACTAAAGGCCTCGGCAAACAAATCCTCTAGGGCCGCTTGCGCGGCCTTGGATACGTTTGAATTTTCAATTGCTTTTTGTGTAGCGCTTTTTTTCTTTATCATTTGCTTAATTCCTTTCTTAACTCATCACTTGCATACATCAACGCATACTCATCTTGTTTAATTGCTTCCCGCACTATCTCACGATCAGCCCGCAATACATCACTAGCATAATACAATGCCCGCCCGTCCTGTTTTATTGCTTCCATAACAACATCCCGATCAGCTTTCAATACATCACTAGCGTAATACAACGCCAAGCCATTCTGCTTTACTGCTTCCAGTACAAATTCACGATCAGCCCGCAATTTCTCAGACGCATAGTACAACGCATACCCATACTGCTTTATTGCTTCCAGCACTACATCCCGATTATTCCGCAATTCCTCACTTGCATAACACAACACATACCCCTTTTGCTTTACTACTGCCAATACTTCACTTTTTGTGCTATTTTCATTTATCATTTTGTTTTATCCTTTTTAATTAATTTAAATAATAAGCCGCGGCAACTATCTCAGGATCGGCCTGTAATTCATCACTAGCATAATTAAAAGCATATGGATTTTCATTCACCGCTGCCAACACCACATCTCGATCACCCTTCAATTCCTCGCTGGCATACTGCAACCAAAGGCCGTTACGCTTCACCGCTGCCAACACCACATCTCGATCACCCTTCAATTCATCACTCGCATACCACAACGCACGCCCAGCCTGTTTCACCGCTGCCATGACTATATCACGATCACCCTTCAATTCCTCACTCGCATACCGCAACGCCCAACCAGCCTGTTTCACTGCTTCTATGACAACATCACGATCACCCTTCAATTCCTCACTCGCATGCTCCAACGCATACCCCTTATGCTTCACCGCTTCTAAAACTTCATCCTTTGTGCTTTTTTCGTTTATCATTTTTGTTGACTCCCTATTTACCGAATGCGTACCGGCATAACAACGGCTGTCTCGGTATCGCTTAACATAAACCTTACTGCTTGCTGGCCGTTAAATTCATTTGTTGTGCATACCTTGACAGCTTGCCGGCCATTAAAGGCTTGTTCAATCATTTTTTTGTTAAACCGGCACTTCTGGCCGAACAATTCCAGATCAAAAAATTGATTGTCTTCAACGGAAGTTTTAGTTAGTAACCCCCCAGCCACTACGGTACATTTTGATAGATCAAACGTATCCGTTAGCGGGTACTCATCTTCAATAAGCATTTTTAACATGTGATCAACCGGTATATTGTTTTTGATATCTAAAATGTTGCCGTTAGCGTCGATACACTGGCCCTCAAGATCAGCCGCTTGGCTGGCCGGCAATTTATAGGCATGTATTCGATAGCCGTCGCAACCGATAGCGTAGCCCCTAGTAACAAGCATTTTGTCAAACATATTGCGATCGCATTTTGGATCCGTAGCAATTGCAACCCAAGCCAACGGGTTGTTTTTCACGGGCGTCTTTGGTGTCATTGTTGAATAAAGCAAGGCCAGCTTGTCGCGTAAGTCCGGATCCTCGGTAGCGTTGTAAAGGTCTTCAAGCGTCTGGCCAACGTCTTTCTTGGTGAATTTAAATCTGGAATTTAAATTCTTTAAGTTATAAGCGCGTGTCTGTATGTTCATTTTGTTTTTTCTCCTATTTTAATTAATTAATTTAAATAATAAGCCGCGACAACCATAGCTTCACCAATTGACTGAAAATCGCCGTCGCTATACAATAAGCCAGTCTCATTAAACACTTTAAGCCATACACGGCCGTTGATTTTAGATATTTTTAGCATTGTTTGGATTCCTTTTTAAATTGTTTGAATTCTTGTTTAAATAACTTTTTTGCTTCCGTTAACGTGTAATCAATGTATAATCTTTTGAATAATTGATCTGATCTATCCTCATACTCAAAAATAGAGATATACCCGTTTGCGGTAATGTCTACTATCATTATCTTGTTTCCTCATAGCGTTCACGACAATAATCATCGATACCAAGCCCGTCTAGCGTATAATCGAAAGACACTAGGTCACTACCCTTGCCCGGGCTAACGCTTTTGTTGTACGTATCAATGCATATTTCCCTACCAGAACCCCTGATACACAACCGCGCTCCAGCATACTCAAGCGTTTCGGACAATATGTAGGCTATGTTCGCAACATTGTCAACGTACCATTCAGCGTCATTGCAACCCGTGAACGCGCTTACTAACTCACCAAACGCATTATCATCGCCTTGATCAATGTATCGTGCAAGGCGCGCACAATTATCCATTACAGGGCCTCCAATTTTTCCAATAATTCCTCGGCCATTGATTTTAGATATTTTTAGCATTTTTACCGGATCTCATCTAGCATTGCCAACTCTTCACTACTATACAGCCTACTCAAGTTTTTGAATTCATCATAGACACGTTCATAAAGCTCAAGGCCATGAATAGAGTCCTCATCATATCCGTAATTCCAACAAAACTCCTCATGACGGCCTGGATCAGTTGCCGTTAAGCAAGCCAATATGTCATATTCTGTAGGTTTTTTTCTTTCAAGTGGATAAATGGAACTACTGGCAAGCGATTGTCCAAATTCGAAGCTATATGACTGTTCCCCTTTTGTCATTTTTCTTGTTATCTTTATATAATATATATCCCTTTGTCTTTTATCGCCTTTAAAATAATAATCGTGATCAATCCATTTTATAGACATATCAGTATGAGTCACGTTTAAAAAGTTTCTGGCCATCCAGTCACACTCATCATTCAGCTTTTTGCAATACTCACTATATTTATCCATTCTCATTTACTCCATTTTAAACTATAAAACTACAATAAAACTACAACAAAACCAATAGTATCAACCGTGACCAGTGTCGTCAAATCGAAAAATCTTGATGTATGAAATCGCGCCTAGCGTCGTAATACAAAAATCGCAAAAAATAAAATGATGTATTTTAGCCTATTTTGTGTATTACAAAACCACGCCTAGCGGCTGATATACGTATTACAAAACTACGTGTAATCTTGTAATACGGTATTACAAATTTACGCTTAAGGTTGTATTACAAAAATAGGCTAAAATACATCATTTTATTTTGTATATATTCATTTACACATAAACCTGTAATACACTGTTTTTTATAAATTTTTGTTTTTTTTCAATAATCGTTGTAAAATACACTAAAATAAAAATAAAAATAAATTTTCAAAAAATCACCATAACGTATTTAGTTAGTAGAATATATATATATATAATATAGGTAAATATATATTGTAGTAGGTATTTGTATAGGGGGGGAGAATTTTTGGCTAAATGTCGAATACACTTGGCGGCTTCGGACGCTCTTTAGCTTTGTACCGATCTGCCCGATCTGGAAGCTGTTCGGCTTGTTGTTGTTTTCTACGGCGCTTACACACTGGTATCGGTTGGCCGATGACGCAACAGCTAGTGATATGGCTGATACGATGTTTGTAGGCTTCCAAGGCCTTAATCATTGCTTGGGCTGCTGTCCTCGCTGGCTTCCAAGTCTGGAAGCTGTCGCGGTTCTTGTAGCTGATGCGGATGAGATAGCGATATTCAGCCATATAATCAACATTATATACTATTAGCGTATGTTTTGTTATGCCAACGTGTTAAATGCTCAAAATGATACAGAATTATCGCTCTGATAGCTGTTTAGGTGGTTTAAAGTGGCTGGAAGACGTCTACCCCTTGCGCTTCGGAAGCTGTTGGTCATAGAGAGTGCATGGGACACTGGAATTACTGGCATTACTTGTCATTACAGGCTTTTTTGCAAAACTTTACATAATAAATATTATGCGACATAGGTTAATAATTGCTTTAGTTTACAACGAAAACGAATATCGTACGATGTGGCAAACACCCCCGGGGGGGTCATATATTCGAGGGGGTACCCGCCAAATGACTTGTCGCCATAGCGTTATCTAAACCGCCTCTGAATTTTTTGAGCTTTACGAAAAAGGGTAAAGTTTAAAACGCATCAGTAAGAGTTTAACGAAGCTAGAGGCTTGACGGAGTTTAAAGTGTATGGTACAGTGGGTTTGGTTATGGTAGTGGTGAGAACAAAAACTTTTTTCATTTTTTTCTCTGACACTCTTCTCACTCTCACAAGATTTGGAACTACAACACTTACTGCTGCCATAGCTAAAGCATGAAAGAGAGTAGTAAAAAGATAGATAAGGACGTTATGGCTCGTGTAAAAAAGAAATTTAAGGAGGCGGATAAGGACAATCCACCGGTGGAATTGGTTGCGGATAAGAGTATGCCGGTACAAATACCGGAGCATTATGCGTATACGATGGCTCAGGTTGCTTTTTTAGAGGAGTATAAGAAGACGTTGGACCCGGACAAGGCGGCGAAAGCGGCTGGGGTTGATAAGCGAGTGGCGGCGACGTGGATGAAGAAACCGCATATTGAGGAGGTTGTGGTTAGTATTCATAAGACGTATGTGAAGGCTGTGATGTTGGATGCTAAGATTGCGGCGGGGCAGTTTGAGGAGGTATTGCAGTCGTTGAAGGAGCGGTTTGAGGAGGGGGATTCGAGGGTGTCGGGAGCGTTGGCGAGTATGGTGAGTAATAAGATGAAGTTTACTGGCCACGGTGGTGTGGAAGATGCGGGAGGTAAAACGCAGATAAATATTAATATTGATTTAGGTTCGGTTGGTAAAGAGCAAGGAGAGATTATAGATGTCTAAGATTCAGGTTATTTGTATTGGTTGTGCGAAAGCGAATGGCGGCGTGTTGGATGAGGGTTTTGTTAATCCGCATTTGGTTTTGAGGGAGTGTGATGTTTGTGGCGAGCCGAATCCGGTGGCGAATATTATGGCGTGGAAGAATTTGAACCCGCACGATAAGGAAGCGTATCAGGCGAAGGTTGCCGCGCCCAAGCGCACACGGGCTAAAAAAACAGAAGATGCGAATAAAGAGTAAATTATTTCAGTGGTGGCTGAAGGACAAAAATATACTTGAACTGGTTGCGCGGGAGAAGTGGTTATTCGACAGTCGAATACCCGACCATTTGCGGGACAAAGTGGTATCGGCTAGTGATGACTTTTTAGTCGTACGTGCGGTGGGGGACGCTACAGTGTATCGCATTTACCCAAGGGAGGCCAATGGCACAATATCCCCGTTTGCTAAATTCAAAGAGTTTTACGTAAGGGATACGCTCCTAAGAAGCCCTAAAGATTTTCCGCCAGAAACAATAAAAGAGAAATGGGAGGAGTGGTCTTACCCAAATGAGTTTTACGCTGGGTAGAAATGAAGTTTGAATTAAATTATAAGGCTTCTCCAACGCTTTCGAAGTTTCATAACTCGGACGCTTTTTTCCGAGGGGTGAAAGGGCCGATTGGCTCTGGGAAGTCTGTGGGGATGTGTTTTGAGTTGTTTGTCGTGATGAAGAGCCAAGCGAAGTCAAGAGATGGGATTCGTCGGACTCGGCATATCGTGGTGAGAAATACCGCACCGGAGCTTGAGACGACGACGTTAAAGACTTGGCTGGATTGGTTCCCGGAGGAAGTGTTTGGGAAAGTAAACCGAAAGCCGCCGATCTCGCATCATATTAAGATTGACGATATTGAATCGGAAGTTATCTTTTTGGCACTAGACCGCCCCGAAGACGTTAAAAAATTATTGTCGTTAGAGGCTACAATGATTTGGTTTAATGAAGCTCGGTATATTTTAAAAGAGATTTTAGATGCCGCTACAGGTCGGGTGGGTCGGTATCCGTCGCACCGTGAGAAGCCCGACGGGTTTGAGGGGCAATGGCCGACACGGTTTGGCGTTATAGCGGATACTAACCCGCCCGATGATTCTAGCTGGTGGTACGATATGGCTGAGATTAAGCACCCGGACGGCTGGGTGTTTTTCGATCAACCGTCTGGGCTTAGTGAAAGCGCAGAGAATGTGGAGAATTTGCCGCCTAGTTATTATAACAACATGATGGCGGGTAAGCCACAAGAGTGGATTGATGTGTATGTGCATGGGAAGTATGGGTTTATCCAAGAAGGCAAACCGGTATATGGAGATAATTATGTGGACGCCACGCATTCAAGTGCGGATGTTAAGTATGATTCGCTATTGCCGGTGATTGTTGGGGTGGACTTTGGGCTTACCCCGTCGGCGGTTATTGCTCAGAAAGACCCATTTGGTCGCTGGCGAGTAGTGGACGAGTTTTTAACGCCCGATGGTGAGACGTGGCCGCTCCAAGACTTTGCTAGAAATCTTAATAAATATCTAACCAAGGAATACAAGCAAGCGAATATTGAGTTATGGGGTGACCCGTCTGGCGGCTTTAGGGACCAACAAGGGGTTACTGCGTTTGATCTGTTTAAAAAAGAACAGTTGTTTGTGCGTCCAGCACCATCGAATAAGTTTGAAGTCCGAAGGGAAGCGGTATTGTCGCCACTGTTGCGCTCAAGCAATGGCCTGCCGGGTATTGTGGTAAGTCGGCAAAAAGCCCCAATGGTGCGACGAGGGTTTAACGGTGGGTATCACTATAAGCGGTTGAACGTTGGGGGCGAGGCAAAGTATAAATTAGAGCCAGAAAAAAACCGGTTTAGCCACCCGCACGATGCGTTGCAGTATGCGTTATTAGGCGGTGGCGAGCATAAAACGATGCTAGGTCGAAACGAGAAAATGCAAAAGCCTACAGTCCTTCCCAAGTTTAAAATCTTTTAGTATACTATGGAAATGAAAAAAATTAAATGGTATGTGGTGTTTCGGCGGATTAGTCCTACTAAACACCCGACCATGCGAATTTTAAAAAAGGTTTTAGACCATAACATTCAACACGTATTTGCGTTACGGACGATCAGTCCGCACACGGTGGCAATTGATTATACAGGGTTTAATATAAACACTAAACTATACGAAAATCAAACGGCCGAAGAGGTTTTAGATTTTTATTTTAGCCGCCCAAAGTATTTAGTTGTCGAATATGAAACGACCGAAAAAGACTGTAAGTCGGGGTTTCATATTGGAAATATTATACCGGGGTGTGTTAGTATAGTGAAAATGGCGTTAGGAATAACTAATTATGCGATTACCCCTTACGAATTGTACAGATGGTTAGTGATAAATGGAGGTAAATTATGGGTGGCGGCGGACCAAAATACGACGACTCAGTACAGCGTCAGCAATTAGAAATGCAACAAGAACAGTTGAGACAGCAAGAAGAAGAAAGTCGAGCGCAACGAGAAAAAATTGCGCTTGAAAATACTACCGCTTTATTGGCGTTGCGGCGGGGAACTTTAGGGCGACGGTCGCTGTTGTCCACGTCTGAGCGAGGCGTTGTATGAACGTAAAGGAAAAGTTTTTAGCGACGTTCAAAACACTAGAATCTCGCAAGCAGCAATGGGATTCAACGTATGAAGAAGTGTATGAGTATTGTATGCCGCAACGAAATTTATTTAGCGAAGCGGTTAATGGTGCTAAACGGGATAACGCTCAAGTTGTTTTTGATTCAACCGCAGTAAACGGGACTCAAAAATTTGTGTCGAATATACAGAACGTGTTGGTGCCGCCGATGAAAAAGTGGGCTCGGTTAAAAGCGGGGATGTTTTTGAAAAATGAAGACGGGCAAGACGACCCCAAAGTGCTTAAAGAATTAGAAATTATGGAGAATCGGTTGTTTGATTGTCTTCATGCGTCGGCGTTTGACCAAGCAGTATCCGAAGCGTTATATGACGTAGCGGCTGGGACCGGCGCGTTACTAATACGCCCCGGCACAAATAGGCAACCATTACTGGTAGAAGCGGTACCGATTGCTAAGCTATACATAGCAACAGGGGCCGATAACACTGTGGATACGGTGTTTCGAAAAATGAAAGTACAATACCGAAACATTATGGACACGTGGCCCGATGCAAAAATTCCAAAAGAAATGCAAGAGGCTTATGCACAAAAACCAATGGACGAGTGCGAACTGATCGAGGGGATGTATCCGGCGGAAGTTACGGCAACTTATATGGTCGGAGGAGTGCAAAAAACCGAAAAGGTTATGGGGTTTAAGTATTGTATTTTGGCAACCAAAGGCGATCATTTACTTGTGGAGCGCGACGAGGAGTTTTTACCGTGGGTGGTGTTCCGATGGTCGGTGGTTGCTGGCGAGTGGTATGGCCGGGGGCCGCTTTTGTATGCACTACCCGATATTAAAACGCTTAACAAGTCGATAGAATTTGACTTAAAAGCAGCAGCAATGACCGGGCAGCCGCCGTTGCTTGTTGGTGACGATGGCGTTATGAGTTTAGAGAACATGAAACTGGAACCGGCAATCGCAATACCAGTGTATTGGGATATGGCCGGCCCCAAAATACAATACTTAAATCCACCGCCGTATTCTAATTTACAACGAATTATTGTCGAGGACTTGCGGAAAAACATTAACGAGATGCTATTTACCGACCCGCTAGGCCCGATTGACGCCCCAGTAAAAACTGCTACCGAGCAAACGATTCGCCAGCAGGAATACGCTAATCGATCAGGCTCTTCGTTTGGGCGGCTGTTTCGGGAGCTTGTGGCAAAAACGGTTGACGTGTCGTTAAAATGCTTAGAGAAGGTGATCGACCCAGAGGGCAACCCGATGATAGAGTTAAATATGTTTCGGGTAAATGGGCTTGAGATTGACGTTCAGAGTTTGTCCCCGTTGGCCACGTTGCAAGAAGAGGAAGAAATCTTGAGCCTTATGCGCTATTCAAGGCATATGATGGAGATTAAAGGCCCAGAAATGTTAGAAACGGTTTTAAATACCGCAGAATACGCACGTAAAATTGCCACGCATTTGAGCCTACCGGAGGGCATAGTACCGACCGAGGAGCAATCGGCTCAAATTCAGCAAAATATTATGGCCATGGCGCAAGAGCAATTAAGCCAACAAACGCCACAAGCGGCACCGGAGGTTGGGTAATGATACAGATTCCGTTTAGCGACGAAGAAAAGGCAGTATTACTTCGGCTATTTCGAACCCCAGACGGGCAACAAGCATTACAAATATTGGAAAATAACACGATCGGGAAGCCGGTAATACAAATGGTGCACCCCGATAGTGGGAATACTTTAATGGCAGCAGCACAACGAGAAGGACAGAACAGTGTAGTACGACAACTTAAACGACTTTTAGAGCAGGTAAAAAATAAAGCTAAGGAGGCTAATTAATGTCATTACTTGAAACCCCAACAGAAAGTGTAGAAACCGAAAACGTGCAAGCAGAAAGTGTTGCAACAGAAGCAACAGAAG
>Ga0255760_10000464_pt1 | contig 40343 bp, 32 predicted proteins | sample 071ome_25_FD_179960 | JGI IMG/M metagenome (GOLD analysis project Ga0255760, IMG submission 179960) | Coastal salt marsh microbial communities from the Groves Creek Marsh, Skidaway Island, Georgia - 071410BT metaG (version 2) | ecosystem: Environmental > Aquatic > Marine > Intertidal zone >...
CGGTCTTTCTCTTTCTTCTCCCGGGGGTGAAGAGGGGGAAATTTTGACTCATTCTCTCCCTCGAAGTAAACGGCTAAAAGAGGGGAATGCTCTCTCTCTCTCTCTCTCTCTTCTCTCTTTTTGTCGATGGTCTCTGCGATGATGACGACGCGGGCATTCACTGATACTATTCTAATGACCTCTTACTCTCGCAACAGAAATTGGAATCGGATTAATCGCGTTCGGGTGCGGTTTTACCACACTCGGCGTCTTTCTCTTCTTCGACCGAGCTTTATTAGCCATGGGCAACCTGATGTTCCTCTCCGGGGTGACGACGACCATCGGCCCGCGATCGACGGTGAAATTCTTCATCAAACCCCGAAACCAGAGAGGCGCGTTTTGTTTCATGCTTGGTTTGTTGTTGGTATTGATGAAATGGGCGGTAGTTGGGATGATTATAGAGTGTTACGGGTTTTTCGCGTTGTTCGCCGGTTTTTTTCCAACCGTCCTTTTGTTCCTGCAACGCGTTCCGGTGTTGGGGACGATGTTACGGTTTCCAGGGGTGAATCAGTTCGTGAAGAAAATAGTGAAAAAGGGGCAACGATTACCCGTGTGATGAGTTCACCACTCGCGTGCTCGCATCGAAATTAACCGCGTATTTTAGTAGAAAATGGAAAAAAGAAAAGGAAAGAGCGTCTGATTTGTTGGTGTGCGTTTTACGTCTTCGAGAGAGCCGCGGTTCCAGCGGCTCGCTCGCTCGATACGTCGTACATTTTACTTAGTTACACAAAGCGCACATCTAACACTATTATTATCATTATTTCTAATCAATTTATTAGCCTATCTAGTCACGAGTTTGTTTTGCTATAACATGCATATATATGTATATATATATTTATCATGCGCATCAGACGCCTTGCGTCATCGGCATCTGCGACATGTAAGGCACGCTTCTTCGTTTCTTCCTCTCGTCGCCGTCCTCTTCCTGTCCTTCTTCTCGTTCTTCTTCTTCCTCGACCACTTTTACCACTATTTTTTTATACAATTCAATCATCTCCGTCATCAACGCGTCTGGTTTTACCTCGCGTCGGTGGACTTCAGCTTTACACAGAGGGCATAATCCATTCACTTTCGCGCAGTCCAATATGCACGTTTTGCAAAAGTAATGCGCGCTATGTACGAGTACGTAGGGGAAATTTTTAAAAAAATGAGAAGAGATGAGGAAAAACAACAACAACTTTACGTACCATCGCGTTCGCGCGGGCGATTCCATCAGTCGCATGCACACGCAACATTCCAACGATTTCCCCAAAGCGCGCAACTCTTTTTCGCAGTACAGTTCTGGTTTCTTCTTCTCCAATGATAACGACGATGATGTCATCATCGTGTTTTACTAGTGTGGGGAAATCTCAATTCAAAACGACAAAAAAAAATACACGCGCGCACGCGAAGAACAACACGTAACACACACACACTGTAACACACAACACAACACGACACAACAAGCGCGTAACTCTTTTCTTCTTGCCATACGCGCGGTTGAGAGAAATCTCCAAGTCTCTATTATGGGTGGAGCGGCATCTAAACCGGGATTTCCCGCGAGTTCGGAAGAACGGCTCGACGGCGACCTTCTCGAAGAAGAAGAAGAAGAAGAAGAAGAGGAGAAGTATTTTAGCGCACAAAAAGTGCGAGAGAAGGACGACGACGACGAAGAAGAAGAAGAGATGACGACGATCTCCGAGACGTCGTCAGAAACGCAGCGCGCGCGAGAAGAAGCGAGAGACCCCGGGTCGGCGACCGCGAAGAAGAGTCCGCGCGAGCAGAAAGGAAGATCCTCGGTGTCGTCGCGGCCTCGTTTGCTTTTCACGACGACAGACGACGACGACGACGACGAGACGAAGCGAAAAGCGAAGCGAGGACGAAGTCCTTCGGAAGAAGGAGAGGAAACGCCGCCGAAACAATCAGCCACGACGGTAAAAAAGTCGAAAATGATCGAAGTTGCAAAGTTTTCGACGACAAAGTCCTCGGAGATCGCGAAGAGGAGGAAGAAGAAGACGCCCGACACGCCGCATTTGAGCGTAGGTTTGTCCGTGCCCGCGTCGAGTAAACACCGGTTGGAGCTAGAGTTGAAACGCTTGGACGCGGTTACGGTGGCCACAAAGTTAGAATTCGTCGGCGGTCCAAATTACCCGACCACCAGGCGAAGCGAGCAGTTTAAGAAGCACAGATTGAGAAGTACTAGCAAACGCGGGAAAAGAGGAGAGCATCTTCCCTCGTCGCCGGCGACGAACATGGATTGGGCGTGAGCGAGCGTATTTTTTCTTCTTTTTTTTTGTGGAGAGAGAGACACACACACAAAACTTTTCTTTTTTACCTCCGCCGTCCTCACTTTATTGTAAATGCCAGTTGGCTCTTTCCTCCGCGCTTTTCTTTTCGCGATCATTTTAGCCTCAGCAGCGCAACAGATCATAGTCTACAAGAGACACCGTTCGTCCTCTTCGTCCTTTTCGGTCAAATCGTCTTCGTCTTCTTCTTCGTTCGGTAAAAGTAAAATGTCAACAACAACTACACTTCAACCGAGGACGCAAAAAGTGACGCAAGATGAAGTCATCATCGGACTCTCCTCTTTGGCTGGATTATACACGAAAATGGAAGAGACGCAAGCCATCGATGTCGTTCATTCCGCGCTGGATCTTGGGTTTCGAAATTTCGATACCGCCCCGCATTACGGGTTAGGTTTGTCCGAAGAACGTTTCGGTAAAGCGTTGAAGAGTTATCCAAAAATGACCGAAGAGTTACGCGAGGAAATTAAAATTTGGACTAAAGTCGGGAGAGTGATAAAACATAAGAACGATGTGTTAGAGACGGACAGAGTGGAAGAAGGGAACGTGCTTGGACATCCGGATTGCGTGTTTCCTGAGAATAATCCAGAGAGTCGACCGACGTTGAATTACACGGGTGACGGCATCGCGCAAAGTTTAACCGACTCGCTGGAAAGAATCGGCTTGAAGCACATTTTCGGCATTCGAGTGCACGATTGTGAAGATGAAATGAGATATAACGAAGCTGTGAACAAGGATACCGGTGCTTTCGTAAAGATTAAACAAATGCGGGACGATGAGAAAGTCGTCGAGGACGTATCGCTGGGTGGGAACGACCCGATGTATTCGTTGCGAGCGATTCGCGAAAGCGCCGATGACACCTTCGACGGGGTCATGGCAGCCGGGAGTTGGAATTTAATCGACCAAGATGGGTGCGAGTTGTATAAAGAGTGTGAAAAGCGTGGCATGTACATTCACAACGCTGGTATTTACGCCAGTGGATTATTAGTTGGTGGGTCGACGTATAAATATGGACCGGCGAGTGAGGAAGTCATGGCGAAGAAGAAAGCGTGGGAGCGGTTGTGCGAAGAGTTTGGAAACGTGTCGTTGCCAGCAGTCGCCATGGCGTTTTCGGTCGCACCCAACGTCGTGAAGAAGTTTGCGGTTGGCGTAAAATCTAGATTTGAAGTCGAAAAGACGTTAGAGTGGTTGAATGAAATTGATAACATCGATCCAAAAATTTGGGAAGAAGCCAAGCGAAGAGGTTTGTTATCGAGCGATTGCACCGTTCCGAACGTTTTCTAAAAGAGTAACATATATTTAGATTGCAGTTGTATTACTTATTCTATAGCTTACATGTTGTGTTTTGCAAGTGAATTTATGCGCGTATTTTGTGTAGGCGCGCGCCTTTTTTCTTCTATTTTTAGAGCTCGTTCCCGTTTTCTTCTTCTTCTTCTTCTTCTTCTTCCTCGACCGCGGCGGGTTTCTCTCGGCGTTTCGGTATGCGAAACTCGGCGTCTCTTCTCAAGTTTTCCTCAATCCAACTGCGCAAAGTCGAAGAACCATGACCATATGGCGGAGGAAGCTCGACGTAATCCATCGTTTGTATATCTGGTGGATCACCCCATCGTTTAGGGAACTCAATCTCTTCGCTTTGCGTTCCTTCTCCGTCCTCTTCGTCGTTGTGGCTTAGTTTTGTTGCCTCTGCTTCTTCACCTTCGTCTTCCTTCGGTGCGCGTTCCGGGTTTTCTCTGTCCATGTCTTGCTGCTTCAAAATCCATTTCACGACCGTTCCAGAGCCGAAATATTCTTCGTAAGGAGGCGGGTACTGCCTGTAGTCTCGCGTTTGCATACGCGGCACTGGTCCCCAGTGCGGAGGGAACTCCGGTTGCCCTCTTTTCGTCGGGCGATTCGCCCGGGTTGGCATTCTTTCGCCGTCGCCCGATTGCGACATCAAATTAAACTCTTCCGTTGCGCTTGGTGCCGGTGCCGGTCCTTCGTCCTCGCGCTTTTCGTGGAATTCCATGTCATTGTTCTCGTCTAACTCGTCTTCAAATTCAATCGCTTGATTGCCAAAGTGACTTGCCTCCATCAAGAACTTTAAATCTTCCGCGAACGTATCGAAACGCATCTCGTGCGAAGCCCAAGCCACGTTCATCAACTCCGACGTCCAACTCTTGTTATTTTCGCACGGCGCATCGGGAGCCAATCTGTTCTCGCCTTCTAACGAACCACAAATGACATTCCTCCAATCCGAACGTCTTGGGTCTTCCTTCAAGTATCCGTCGTCGTCCAAGTACCCGTTCAATTTTAACGCCTCGAACATTTTCTCGGACTCGTGCGTCTCGTAATACCCCGGAGGCGCGTTGTCTCTAAAAAACGTCTCGTGTACTTTCATCGGATGCAGCTCTGACTCTTTCACAGGAACGTCTGAACTTTTCTCCATCTCAACGACGGCACTTCGCACCGCTCTGGCAATCCTCACGTCTTTCGGCATGTGCGAAAATACCATCGGCAGAGTAATCTTCCCGAGCTCCGGCGGCGGCGCTATTTGCGATATCACGCCTTTCAAACGCATCTTCAAATGTCCGAAATGGTCATCGAATATTTGCGGTAAAATGTGCGAAACGAACGACCCACCGCTCGAGGCCCCAAACGCGTACACGTCCACGTGCTCTTTATCCGCTAAATCTCCGATATCGGAGCCGTCTTTTTCCGAAAATGCTTTCAAAACTTTATACACTCTCCCTGAGTCTGGATTCTGTTGCCAACATCCTTGTAAACTCGATATCGCCAACACCGCCATGTTTTGCTCGTACGCGAAGTGCGCGATTTGCACTTCGACGGGCAACCCTCTGCACTCGGCGCAACTCTCCTCCTTCCCTTCGAACCAATCGAAAGCGTCGTGCGCGCACCCGTGGAAGAGAAGAAACAAAGCTCTCGGCCCTTTGGAAAGTTTTGGAACTTGGTAGAGAAAATGTATCGGTGGGTTTCCTTTCGCGCTGTCGTCGATGGTTTCGTGCACGACGGGAGATTTTTCGTACGCCGAAGAAGAGCGCGGCATCGCGAAGAAAGACGTTAGGAACACCAGCGCGGAGAGAATTAGCGAATATTGATTATTCTGACGGCGTCGATGCATGTTTTCTCCGGAGAGTTTAGAGTGAAGATGTTCATTTTCAATGAGTTCGTTACGCGTAAATTCTTTTTTTTAGATACGAGATATACAATATACGAGTTTTCTTCAAACGTAGAAAAAGAAGAGAACGACGACGACGACGACGACGATAAAAGAGAAATAGATATGACGGTAAAAGAAGAGAGCGCCGACACAAAAGCTGCGGTCGTCAAAGAGCTCGTCCGAGAGGCGTGCGAAGAGAACGGATACAGATTGGAAAGCTCCGTTGTCGCGAAGAAATTGGAAAGCTTCTCAGAGAAGACGAAGAACGGTGTTACTGCTATCGAGGATTTCTTGCGCCTGGCGGTGCACGAAGTGAAGGAATACGCGCGGCCACCGACGTCGAATTTCCACGTCGGCGCGGCATGCTTGACGACTCGCGGGAACATTTTCTTTGGCGTGAACGTGGAGGTGGAAAAGTGCGCTTTGAACAGGTCCGTGCACGCGGAGCAGTGCATGATTATGAACGCAAAGTTTCATTTGGATGGAGCGAGTTGGACGAAGAATAATGGTCGCGTGGGAACAGAAAACGATGAAAAAGAAAAGATTACGAAGATTGCAATCACGCACGCGCCGTGTGGACATTGTCGACAGTTCATGAACGAATTGAGAGACGCTAAGGATATTCAGATTTTATTACCCGGGATGGAAGCGACTCGATTGGAGGAATTGTTGCCGAAAGCGTTTGGACCGTTGGATTTAGAAGTACCTGGGGATGAGGAACATCGAGAAGATAGGATTAAACGGAGGAAAAGTGAAGGGAGCGCTGCAATAGTTGTGGACGACGAGGAGAAGACAGTGCACGTGAGGACGTTGTTATTGGACGGATGTCCGCCAAACCCGCGAGATCCAGACGGGCTCGGAACCATGGAGAAGTTTTGTAAATTATTAAGAGAAGCGGCGGGAGAGGGAACGATTCGGAAATTCGACAACGTTACGGAATATCAAACTGCTGTTAGAGTAATTGAAAAACTAGCGCATACAATGGCGCATTCTTACGCGCCATATACGGATAGCCCATGTGCTATAGCCATACCGGTGTTCAATAGTGGAGATGGAACTGTGGATTTTCATTTTGTTGCAAGCGCGGAGTGCGCAGCTTATAATCCATCCATGACCCCAGTGCACGCGATGCAGGTTGCTCTTCATTGCACTCCGTCTCGACCCCCATCGTATAAGAAATCAGCACCTGAATATGAAAACATTGAAAACAGACCAATATTATGGAGTCAGGGCCATGCGCAGTTACCAATATTCGTATTCGGTTTTGATGACGCGAAGATTTCGTACACGGAAACTTTGAAGAAGGAATTCGAGGATATTTCGAGAAGACACGGATCCGATGGAACAGCTTCGACGATTGGCTTTCGTGTGCACGAATTTTTGTTTGACAGACACATGTTCGATAGGGAAGATTTCGATCCCGAGGAATATGTTAATTTTCGGCAATATTCGGAAATCTTCAATGCCTTCATTGAATCGAAGTGCAGAACCTTTACTCAGGAGTGTATCAAAGAGGTTGAACCAAATGTTGGAGCCATATCACACCCACATATTCTTCGAGTGTCACCGGTCAATTACCCGTTTAATTTATACAAGAATTAGAGTCAAGTAGCGTTGGATTTCATTATTGTAGCTTTATTTAGTCTAGTGTATTTGTTTGATTTCATGATTTCTTATTCTTGTTGTTTATGTGTGCTTTCAAGAGCGCTTTGAAACTGCGTTTCTCTCTTCTCTTCTCGCTCTATATTATTATACTAATCCAGCCGGTAATCGCACAACTTTACCGCCGTCTGCAAACGATAAGACGTAAAAATAGCAAAAATCTGCCAAAATAAAGGTCTGCACTATCTCAGAGACCAAAACCATGACTGGCCATAACCCAGTCGTCAACGCCGTTTTCAAATAACTCTGCCCGTCGAAAATTTGCAAAATCCAATGTGCGCAGCTCAAAAACCTCGCAACGCCTAACGAAAACACGTAATTTGCCGTCCATCTCTCCACAACTTTTGCCGATTGCATCACGCGCAGCTGTGGCAAAACGCTCACCGCCTCCAAATACACGCAAGTTGCCCACAAGACTCGATTCACCACCGCGTGGGACGTTTGTGGATGCGCGATTACCGCCATTACAACGCATGGCACCAAAACCTGCCACGTCATGATCGTATCCAGCGGTCTGTTGTGCGTCTCGTAGTTATGCTTCAACGACCCTTTCATCGTGGATAACACCCACAACGTCGCCATCAGCGTTAAAAAATCTAAAATCGTGTGCCAGTCGTACTCCATCATGAATGAACAGTACAATCGGATCCCTAAAAATATCGCCGTCAACTCTTGCGTTTGCATGGAGAGTCCCAGACAGGATTTCTCCCTCAACAACTTATACGCCAAAATCGCGATTCCGATGAAGTGAACGAACTCGGCCATTATGAACAGCGTGTCGTGATTGTCGATGACTAAGTAGAGCACGAGTAAGACGAACGAACACAGCGCTAAAATCAAACCAATCTTTTGCGGTTTGGAAAGAGATTTGATGTACTTCTTGAACTTCATCACGTGCGCTTTGCGCTTGGCATCTTCGTACGAACCCATCTTTCCTTCTTTCGCTTCGTTCTCGTCGTTCTTTTACTCGACGATGATGGTGCACCGGAATGAAAGACTTTTCCGCGAAAAAAGTGACGCGCGTCCCAATTCGATTCAATTCCAATTTCTTGGAGAAAAACGTCGAAAACGAGAAAATAAAAAAAAATTTGCCACGTGTTGATCTTTTTTTCACGCGTGTGTTCTGTGCTACTAAAAGTACTATCACTACTACTATTGACATTGTTATCTTTATGCGGTGAAAAGTTTACAGATATTAGGACTGGACAGCGTGACGATGGCGTTTCCTTGCGGATGCGTCGCGCACGCGAGGCAAGCGCTGGGAGGAGTATCTTTGTCTTCCGCACCGGCGTCACCTCTCGCGTCCGTTTCGCAAACAAACTTGGCGTCGTTGACTCTCCAGCATCGCACTAGCGCGTCGCGTTCGTTTGCAGCGTAGACGTACTCACCTTTCCTGGAGACGGAAACGGAGATATAGGCAGTGCTCGCTATGATTTCGGATGATATAGAGGTAGCTCGCGCGGTAAACGTGCGTTCAATCTTGCCCGTTTTCACGTCAAAGGAAACCAACTTCATGGCGCCACCGCACAGGAACACATTGTCGAACGACAAAGGGTCTCGACACATGTCTTTGACGACAAATTCTGAGACATGCGCTTCTTTCGACGCATCGTCGCCGTCATTATCATCGTCGCCGCTCTTTTTTGTCAAGAGCGGATGTTTGTGCTCTTTGACAATTTCAGCCGTTTTCGCGTCAAACAACAAGACCAAGCCGTTCGAATACGCCGCTAAGATGAATTCTTTGTCCGTGCCGCAGAATATGGCACACTCGCACTGTTCTGTAATACCACCAGACGAAACGGTCGGGTTCACGTACTCTTTTAGCGTCTTGCCAGATTTCAAACCGTGCAACCGAGCCATGCCGTCGAACCCGGAGGTGAGTAATCCGTTGCCGTCGGCAGAGAATTCCATCTTCGTGATTGCGCCGTGGTGAGCGGATGGATACGTGCGAACGCAGTTCCCAGTTTGTATTCTCCACACTTTGATCATCCCGGTGGAATCTGCCGATGCTAGGGTTTCAAAATCGGGAGAGAACGCTAAAGCGGTAATCTTTCCGTTTTCGTGTAATAATAGTTCGTCGTCGTTTTGATACTTCAAATCGGTTCTTAATTTTCCGTTGGAAAATTTCCATAGCTCGACGAACCCATCCGCGGTACCCGTGGCTACAGATAATCCATCGGGGGAAATTGCAAAACAGTTGACCGCGGAGTTCTTTCCAAACTTACCAATCGAGCGTTTCTCAGCACGAACGTAATCGTCGTTGGTGTTTTTATGATCGTATTTGTTGTTGGTATTCTCTCCTCCGTCGCCGTCTCTATTTTTTCGCTTCTTACCTCCAACGGATGAATGGCTGAATATATCTTTCAAGTTCGATCGGTCTAAAAAGACATCAAAACTAGAGTTATCGTTACTACTCAACATGCTTTCCGAGACAAAACCACAGTGTCTTCGCCATTTAAACGCATCACCTAACAAATTCATCAACACGTTTGGTTTCACCGACCGCAAAGCGCTTTGCACATCCTCCGCAATAGCTTTCCTACGCTTGAGTTTCATTTTTGTCACTTTTTCTCTAATCTCTTCCATGGACGCACCTTTTATGGCGTTATCATTATTCTTCTCGTCTTTATCCAACTTCCCAGAGTCTTTCTCGTCTACGTACAGCGACATCAACATCTCCCCGTTTAACTTTGGCATCCCAGCCAAAGCTTCCAACCGTCTCATTTTATTCTTATCTTTACATCGTTGCATGATTTCCGTTTCCCGTAATATCGCTTTCGCTACTTCCACGTCTCTAAGCTCAATCATTTCCAACGCGATTTGCGTTAATATCTTTTCCAAAACGTGCTCAGAAACCGATATTATGTTCTTGTTATAAAAATGGTCCAAAACGAATTCCCACTCGCCCTCGACAATCGATTTCGTCAATTTCGACACCGATTTCTCGGTGATGAAGTCGATGTCGATGTCCGTTTCGTTCATGAGAGACTTGGCCGTTTTCGTCAAATTTTGCTCCGAGAGGAATTGGAAGATGAGTTTGAGGACGTCTTGCGCGTCCACTCGGACCAGTTCTTTTTGTTCTTCTTCTTGTTCCGATGATTCCATTTTTCCAAAGAAGTCTTGTTGGAAATGTTTTCTTTTTTGTGATGAAAAATTTCTTTTTTTTCAAAAGAGCAGCGCTTTTTCCTCCTGCAGGGAAAGACGCTAGAAGAGCTCTTAAAGATGAGAACCCGCAAAAAAAGTTCGTTAAAACTTACGAGAGAGGAAAAAAAAGTGCGCGGGGTGTCGTTCTTCGGATGATGGACGAGATACCGACCATCGATCTGTCCCCGTTCGTGTTCCAAGGAGGAGGAAGAGGAGATGATGATAATAAAGGTGAAACGATTGTTGTTCTCGATGAAGCGAAGCGGAAATGCGCTGACGCGCTCGGGAAATGCTTCAAAAGGCACGGATTTTGCTACTTGGAAAACGTGGGATTGGAGAAAGAGGACATCGAGTCCGTCTTTCGAGAGGCGAAGCTGTTCTTCGAAGGTCAGTCGACGGAACACAAAGAGGGAGAGCTCGTGCAGTGGGAACCGAAGACGAACACGGGGTACGCGAAGTACCGAGCGGAGGTGTTGAACGATTTAAGACTACCAGACGAGAAGGAAACGTTCAGCGTGAGAAAGGACTCTTTGTACAAAGATCGAGACTATTTCGCAAACGTGAAAAGAAAGAAAGAGTGGAAAGAAGTCACGAAGAGATTTTACGACAAATGCGAGAGGGCGTGCGAAAGCTTGTGCTTGGCGACGGCAGTCGCGCTTGGATTTGAGAAGGACGTGAGGTTCTTCGCGGATACCTTTCGCGAGATGGATTTGTGCACCTTGAAAATTTTGCACTCGATGCCGACGAAAGCGACGGAGATAAGCGAGAAAGTTGGGAATAAAATGTCGTTGAGAGTGAGCGAACACGTGGACTTTGGGTTCGCGACGTTTCTGTTCCACGATTCGGAATCTTTAGGAAGAGGTTTACAGGTGAAAAAAGCGTCGCGGTTCGATCACGGGAGAGACAATCTCGAGGAAGGTTGGATCGATGTCGCGGCAAAGAGAGGATCGCGGGGGAACTGTTGTATTTTAAACACCGGAGCTTTACTCCAACGATGGACGGGAGATTTTTACAACGCCACGGCGCACAGAGTCATCGTTCCGGACGAGATTGCCGCAATTCAACACAGGTATTCGTGCGCGTTCTTCATGGATCCAGACGGTGAGACGGTGATTAAAACGCCCGAAGAGATTCGAGATAAGCTCATCGAACGAGGCGTAGACGTCGATAAATACCCTCCGCTGTCGTGCGCTGAGTTTTTGAAGATGAAAATAAACGAAATGGCGGTGAAACAATAATAGATGTATATGTAATAATACTAGATGTAAAATCCTACTCGTACTGTGGGTAGGAAAAAGACGAAAGTTTTTTTCACTTTTTTCGTGTATAGCATACGACGGCGGCGCAAAACACCCGCAAAACGCGCGCTTATCCCGTACAAGTATACATAGATACGCACACACACACACACACACACACAAAGAGAGAGAGAGATTTTAACCCAGTTTTTAAAGAAAGGTATTCATGTCTCGTCCAGAACTCACCGCCCCGGCGCAGTATTTCTACGATTCCACCGAAGCGAAGAAATACACGGCGTCTTCCCGGGTGATTGAAATTCAAGAGCGCTTAACCGAACGCGCGTTGGAACTGTTGAATTTCCCGAACGACGGGACGCCGAGATTTTTATTAGACGTTGGGTGCGGTTCGGGATTATCCGGCGATCGTTTGTCCGAATTGGGACACTATTGGGTCGGGTGCGACATCTCCCGAGGAATGTTGAATCACGCGGTGGAACGAGAAGTCGAAGGGGACGTTTTGGAGTCGGATATCGGCCATGGCGTGCCGTTTCGTCCGGGGGTATTCGACGGGTGCGTTTCTATATCTGCGATTCAGTGGCTGTGCAACGCAGATAAGAGCGAACACGACCCAAGAAAGAGATTGAAAGCGTTCTTTTCGCAAACGTATAGGTGTTTGAAACGAGGCGCGAAATGCGCGTTTCAGTTTTACCCGGAGAACGCGAGGCAGGCGGAAATGATTGCGAGCAGCGCGTTGAGAGTTGGTTTTAGCGGTGGTTTAGTCGTAGATTATCCAAACTCTACCAGAGCGAAGAAATATTTCTTAGTCTTGGCGGCTGGACCACCAGATACTATGCCGACGGCAAAGATGGACGAGGCAAACGACTACGCAAACACGAAACAAGCCGTCGTGGGGAGAGGCGGAGGAAAGAACAAGTTTAAACAGAACAATAGCGGCGATTTCGGGTTAGGGGTGAAAAAGAAGAGGAAAGGAGATAAGCACGCGAGAACGATATACGTGGGATCAAAATCGCACCCGGAAGGGAAGGGCAAAGCATGGGTGATGAAGAAAAAACAACAGATGAGAAATCGAGGAGTGCAAGTCGCCAATGATTCGAAATATACGGGACGGAAACGAAAGGAACGCTTTTAACCTTAAAAGAGCTTTTAAGATTCCCGCGTGGAAAGAATGGTCATTTTTCTTTCCCTAAACAACGCTGCCGCTGTACTTTTAAATATCTATATACACATATACAAGTTACATCTAAAAAAACACGATTAAACTAAACGGTGGGATACGTTTGCTGCTCCGTCACTGCTTGATTTCGCCTCGATTGGTTTTCGTTACCATAGTAGTTTGGAGGAGGCGCATACGCGGGTTCTCTACTCACGGGTGCCATTTCCGGAACTGCAGGTGTTGCCGACGAGCGTTGTTGTTGTTGTTGTTGCGGTTGTGACTGCGCGCCACCACCAGCTCTGTTCGCTCTACCGAACAACGCGTCCAGCATGCCCCCACTTCTCGGCTGATTCTGTTGTCTCCTCAACTCTTGAGCCATGTTTCCTCCTTGATAAAACTGCGGTTGATTATTATTAGTCGCGTTTGAATTCTGCAGCGGCGTCAATCTTCCGTTCGCGCCTACGATGTAAATTGGCTGCCCTTGCGTGGTCGTGAAGTTATTCTGCAAACCGATGTTCTGTCCTCTCCACGCTTGCGCACCGCCGCCGTTGAATTGGTTCTGATTATGCAAATACATCATCTGCCGTCTCCGCTGCCGTTGGTGCATTAACGACGAGAACAAACAAAACATTGGAATTATGAATATCCACGACGACATTCGATATCGAATCCACATGTTCTTGTTATATTCCGATTCGCACACGATGTTACCGTGCGTATCTAAATACATCTTCTCGTCACCACAAATGTCGTTCGCACACGTCGCTCCACACGCGTCGTACGAATAATGCTTATTTGCTTCTTTGTCATACCTCGCGGAAGGACAATCCTCTTCCGACACCCAGCACCACGGTTTGCAGCACTCGTCCGTAACGGTCGTTTGTGCGGCGCAAATTTCATTCTTACTGCCCCATTCCGCGCACCTGGTGCCCAAAGAGACGCCGTCGACTACGAACGAGTCCCCGGTGCACTCGCACCCCAACGCGGATACTCCCGGAAGTGTGCCACACGAAAACAACATCAACATCAACAACGATGAAAGAGAAAAGACGGTCAAAACGAAAGCATTCGTCATCGTATTCGTATATTCGTTGCGTTTATTATATATATCTATCCGTTTTTATGCTTTTGATTTGAAGAGGAATGAAATTCTTCTTCTTGTTGTTTTTTTGCTTCTTTTTTGTGCGTGCTGGCAACTTTTTTTTTCGGCAACACGCAAACAACAACAACAACCTGACAAAAAGAAGCATTGCACTTCATATACACACACACGCATAAAAAAGAAGAAGGAAAACGACATCACAAAAAACACATGCCGTACGCGCAACTGGTCATTGGCCCAGCCGGGAGCGGGAAAAGCACGTACGTGCAAACGATATTCAACCACTGTTCGGCGTTGGGGCAACGCAGACATTGCATCAATTTAGACCCAGCGGCGGACCAATTCAACTACCCGGTGACGGCGGACGTGAGGGATTTAATCACGTTAGATGACGTGATGGAGGAGTTAGATTACGGACCGAACGGTGGGTTGATGTATTGCATGGAGTATTTAGAGGATAATTTGGACGATTGGCTATCGGAAGCGTTGGAAGGGTTCGGGGAAGACGACTGCGTGATATTCGACTGTCCAGGGCAGATTGAGTTGTATTCGCAACACTCGTGTTTTCGAACGTTCGTGGATAGGTTGAGAGATTGGGGATGGCAAACCGTCGCGGTGTACGTGTTAGACTCGACGTTCATTACGGACGGAGCGAAGTTTATCGCTGGATGTTTACAAGCGCAATCGGCGATGATGTTGTTGGAGTTGCCGCACGTCAACGTTTTGTCAAAGGTGGATTTGTTGGAGGACCAAAACGTTTTAGAGCCGTATTTATGGCCAGATCACACTCGGTTGGCGGAGGAGTTGAACGAGAGCATGCCGAGCGAGTTTAGAAAATTGAACATGATGTTAGCACAGTTGATGGATGATTATTCGTTGATTGCGTTTGCAAAGTTGGACATTAGCGACGAAGAGTGCGTGGCCGACGTGTTGTATCGCGTAGACAACGCGATACAGTTCGGAGAAGACGCGGACGTGAAAACGAGCAGAGATTTAGAGTTGGGCGACGAGCAAGGCGGGCCGTTACCAGAAGGATATTACGATTAGACAAAGCATATAAATTTAGACAGCGGCGCGTGCGTGTAATGACTACAATTCTTTTTTGATACAACAAGACTAAAAATATTGTCTATTGACTTTTCAAAAGCCACCGGCGTGATATCGCCGCGAGAGTTGGTTCCTGTATTTCAAAAATTCAACCTCACCGTTTCGCTCTTCTTGCTCGGCCATACCTAAACCACGTTTCGATCCTCGACTGGCGTTAAACTTTTCCTCCACTTCCTCTGCGCTTTCGTTCGTCGCACCTCTCCGTCTGCGATGCCTTCGGATTTCTCGCAACTCTTTGATTTCATCCTCGTTTTCGTCGACGTTTCGATACAAAAACTGTTGGCTCGTTTTGTCAACGCCACTGCATTTATTCGTTGCGCGTTCCAACTCGTACTCAAATAGTTCCATTCGTTTCTCAAAATACTTATCCACTGTTTTCGAATTCCTTTGCATCATCTCTTCGTTCACATTCTTTGGCGCCGTCAACAAATCGATAGCGTTGTACGTGCCTTTTTGAAATCCAGCGTTCGCTATGCGAGTATTTTGTGGAATGTTCCCTACGATATTATCGAACAGAGTCGTGTCTTCCACGTATTCTAATTTTGATTCTTTTCTAGATTCCAGCAGTTTCTGCGCTCTGAGTTTTGCCTCTTCAATCTGAGCGTCGATGTTGTTCGTGACTGGCATCGTCGAAGGAGGTTGTTGCACTATTGTTGTTGGACTAAAACTACTATTATGGTTAGCACTATTAGGTATTCCCATTTTACTCTCTAGCAATCGCTTATACATCTTATACTCGTTCGAGTTGAAATCATTTAACCACCAAAACATATCCAACGACTTCTGTCTGGTCAACTCTTCAAACTCTGCGCCGTTCTTCGCGACGTATTCGCTCAACTTTTCAATCTGTTGCATTTGCGTCGTTTGTGATTGTGGAACTACGTTTTGTTGTCGCGCAGATGTCGAAGCGGACGATGTGAAATGAGAAGGAGGAGGACGATGTGGTGGCGGCGGTACTCTTTGCGTTGCTCTCCCCCTCGCGAGGCCTTCGTCGTTTCTATCCGACATTTCTCAATTAAGAGAGAGAGAGAGAGAGAAGAGAGACACCCGCGACAAAGAAGTCGTGAGTGAACGTTTGTGTTTGTTCGAGACACACTTTTATATTTAGGGGATTTTCGTACGCGCTTCCTTTCTCCTTCCTCACTTTTGCGCGTCGCTCTGTCGTACAAACCACGCGTAACGCGAGAGAGAGGAACAACACGCACACACACATGCGCGGTCTTTTGAGGACATCTGCGTTAGTTTCGTTTTCGTCGTCATCGCTCTTGAGAAGTAACATTAACGTCCGAAGCAGAAGGACAACCACATCAACACCTTCAACGAAGAAGAAGAACTACAACAACAGCAATAACAAAACAAAGAAAGGCAGCATCATCTCTATGGGTCCTCCTCTCCCGTCTAAAAGCATCGCACACGCGAAAGGAAGTTCGAGCGCAGATGCGACGATTTTATCCTTTTGGATCGATTACGCGTGTCCATTTAGCGCGAGGTTTTTCAAACGTATGAACGAAGACGTCATGCCTCATTACGAAGGGAAGAATATCCGATTTGAGTTTTACCATCAAATCCAACCGTGGCACGTCGCGTCGGGCATCATGCACGAGACTTCTTTAGCAGTGGCCGAGGCGTGTGGCGAAGACGCGTTTTGGCAATTTTCAAAGGAGTTGTTCGACAAACGAGAAAGCTTCACGGATATTTACACATTCGACGTGACGAGGCACGACCTCACCGAAGATATTCTCAACCAGTGTTTAATCGGACAAAGCGAAGAGACGTTCGAGAAGGTCAGAAAGTACGCCAGACTGAATAAAGAAACAGAAGATAAAAATGGTGGCACTTTAGTCACGCAACAGATGAAATTTCATATCAAATTGGGGAGACAGTTGGGCATTCACGTGTCGCCGACGTGTTGCTTGAACGGCTTAGTCTGCGATACGAGCTCGTCGTGGACGTTAGAAGAGTGGAAAGCTTTTTTGGATCCGCACGTTAAGTAAGCGTACATAGAAATCAAATCACAATAACATATAGCTCTACGCATGTATATATAAATAAGAAAATGAATGCTACCAAGCATCCTTATCGTTGCTTTTATTCCGCATTGTCCGAATCGCTTCCACCTTCCTCTTTTCTCGATTCCTCCAGGGCGTCTTCCAACGAAATATCAAAGTACCTATTCTTCAATTTTTTGAACCCGAGCATGGTCAAACCAACGCCGTTGGCGGCGTACACGAACGTCGCCAAGTATACTAAACCTTCAACGATCGTTCGAACGGTAATAGAAATCTGTCTCGCGGTGTAAGACTCGGGTAAACTCGAGTTATCGAAGCCGTCGGACACTTTACTCGCGAAGATGTACAACACCGTCGATATCGCGATACCGGTAATACCACCCGTAAACGCTTGACTCGCGCTTAATTTCTTATCCTTCAACTTCCTCTCCTCTTCGCGTTCCTTTAGCTCTTCTGGACTCAACTGATTCGCCACTCGAAACGTTTGCGCTCTTTTCCCTCTCTTTTTCACCACTCTCCAAAAATACCACCCGCAAAACGCGGTGAAGAGAAATCCAAACAGATTTTGCAGCGGCGTCGCTTCTTCCGTCGGGACGCCCATTTGCCAATCCGGGTTAGCGTACACGTCTGCGTACGCTTCGTTACACGCGGATTGGAAATACGAAAACGACGTCAACGACACCACGCTAAGTTTCGAGAGAAGATCGCGACGGTTGTTTCTCTCTTCGTCTTCCATTTTATTATTATCCAATGCGTCTGTCTTTTTAACGCTGCTAACTTCTACTCTATTCCATTGCGCTCGTCTTCTCGTCGTCGTCGTCGTTGATCCGCTCGTCAAAACTACGCCTCTTTTTCCTGCTCTTCTTCTGATGGAAGACGACGAGGACGACGAAGACGAATAAGACGACGACGACGCCGGTGAAGACGCACTCATGGGCGCTCTCAACGCAAACAACATTTTTTTTTACTTTTTCTTCTTTCTGAAGAATTTTCGTGCGTGTGCGTGTTTTTCTAAAAAAAAAAAGTGCGCGATCTGATGACTTTTTTTTTTCCCTCAGATTAAGGTTTAAAACATACTCACAGAGAGAGAGAGAGAGATTTAGAGATACACACGCCTAGAAATAGCACCATGTCCAGCAGAGGAGGAGGAGGAGGAGGACAGCCGAGAGGCAGCACCATCTTTGTCGGAAACCTCCCGTACGATATTCGCGAAAGAGAGTTGGACGATTTGTTTTATAAATTTGGACGCATCACGCACATAAAAATTCCGAGATGTAACCACCCGCCGGCGTTTGCGTTCATCGAGTTTGAAGATAAGCGAGACGCGGAGGATGCGCAGTATTACAGAGACGGATACGAGTTCGATGGTAACCGGTTGAGAGTGGAGATTAGTAAAGGGTCTTCTTATGGCGGTGGTGGTGGTGGCAGAGAGGACAGAGGAGGAGGAAGAGGAGGAGGAGGAGGAGGACGGTTCGGCGCGGACGAGAGAGGAAGAGGTGGAGGAGGAGGAAGAGGGTCTTTCGATCGCCCGAGACGGACGGATTTTTGCGTGATAGTGAAAAATTTACCGCCTCGCGCGAGCTGGCAAGACTTGAAGGACTTCTTCAGAAGAAGTGGGAAAGTGACGTACGCGAACGCGTTCGTCGACTCGAACACGGGAGAGCAAATCGGCGAGGTGGATTTCGAATATTTAACCGACGCCGAGAACGCGTGCGACGATTGCGACGGGATTGAATTCGAAAACAGGTTCGGCGTTTCGAAGATTCAGTGCGATTTGAAGAACTATAGGAAAGAGCGAGGAGGAATGAAAGGAGGATACGACGACCAAGACGGAAGAGATGGAAGAGGAGGCGGGAAAAGGTATTCAAACGACGAAGACGATTATAGATACGACGATAAAATCAATGACAAAAAAAACAATAGGGAGAGTAGCGGTAAGAAACGAGGTCGATCGCGATCGAGAAGTTATTCTCGCTCGCGATCGCGCTCTCCTTCACCGGGTGAAAAGAAACGCAGAAGCGATAAGTATCAACGCGGTAGAAGTCGAAGCCGCAGCCGTTCGCCTCCCCGCGGCGGAAGAGACGAAGACGACGGCGACGCGAAGAACGACTACAAGAAAAAGAGCAGCCGAGGCACGTACTCTCGATCGCCGTCTCCTCGCGACAACAGAGGTGCGTATCGGTCCTCCCCTAGAGATGTAGACTAATGCACCACAAAATATGTAACACACACGGCAATGAAGGTCAAACTAAAAATCATATTGATATATATTCATATTCTAAAACTGATGAGAGAAGCTTCACAAATAAAAAGTTTAAAACATCGTCCGAGGAATAAAAAAATCTGATGTTGCGCCAGGCGAGCGGAAGGCGACTGTTTCCAGGCGTTGGAGCGACTGGTGGTGGTGGTATGAATACCACCAAGTTGTCGTCGTCGTCCAGGAAACGCCGCGGCTCGTGGTTGTTCAAAAAACGCGTTCGTGTGCTCCTCTTTTTGATACTGTTCATCTGTTATTTCGTGAACGCGTTTTACATCTCCAACAACAGAAACTTGGAAGTGGAAAAATCGATGAAAAGAGTGAACTCGCACTACGCGAAAGTCGATCGTCACTCTCGAAGAGAGAGGAAACAGACGCAAAGAGAGGACCATTTGAGCAGAATTTTTGGTTTGATCGAAGAAGACGATGCCGATAATAATAGCAGTGGTAACAATAAAGGAGGAGACGTCGACGAACAACCGAGAGGAGGGAAACCAAGTTTGAGTCAGTTGGCTGGTGGACACTATCAACAAAAAAGACTGTTCCCGGGCGAAGGGATTAAGGTTTTCCGAGAACGGATTTTCGATCCACTTCTGCACGGATTAGAATACGCGCACATGGGCACCATAATCGCAAACTCAGGAGAAAACGGGAAAGGCATTTCGGTCGCGTTTCAAACCGCGCCTGATATCGAAGGCGGATTTGACCAAACCGTGCGCGTGATGACGAAAAGGAACGGGAAGACGACGAAGAGTACGTTTGTCATGTATAACGAGACGGAAGACAGCGACAGTGGTAGCAGTAATAGCGGTAGTGGTAATTCTAGGAAGTTAGCGGATACGGCGTGGGTTTTAGAAAAGCCTTTGCCCGCACCAGCGGTTGGAGAGAGAAGCTCGACGACGAAAATTGGCGGGGAAACTTTACAACCGAGGACGTATTCAAACGGTTTGTGGGCGCCGGTGTTACATCGAGACGAAAAAACAAAAACAGAGTACCTTTTTTACGCAGAGACGCCACCGAGATGTTTGCGACCAAAAATTTTAGCGCAAGAGTTTCCAGTCATGCGAAAAGCGATACCGAAGAGATGGATTATCGGTGGGGATATCAAAGTGAGAACGAGAAGTTTTGCGGAAACCTCAGAGGATGAAAACGAACACGAAGAAGAAGTAGTAGGGGATTTAAAAGAATGGAGCAAAGCAAAAACGGTGTATCGCATGACCACAGATAACGTCGCGATCCCCAAAGTCATCGCAAATAAATTGACTGTTGTTCAAGTAGACAACGACGAAGAAGTGTGGCTTTTGCCGTTCTGGAGACAGAGAAGTCCCCACACGTGTTCTACGGCTAGAGGTGTTCGCAACGCGGCGGGCGTTTTACGATCGACCGATAGAGGTGAAACGTGGAAAGCGCATGGCGCTATTCAGTTTCAAACTGGCGCGAAAGGACGATGGGTTATTGAAGGCTCTATATTTGAAAGTGGTGAGAGTCACCATTTAACCATGCTCATGCGTTCGACCGAAGGCGTCGCATTCAAATCCATTAGTAGCGATTTAGGCATCACGTGGTCTGCGCCATTGCCTTCGGCGCTCGTCAATCCAGACTCTAAATTAAATACGATTGTCAACCGGAAGACGAAACGATTATACGTCGCCTTCAACGACGAAACCATTGCAACGACTTCGGGTGACGGTGGTGCAGATGCCATCAAAGGCACTTCGGAGGATAAAGAGCAAACTGCGGGAGGTAAGAAACGCGACGAGTTGGTCATCGCACACTCCGACGACGACGGCGAAAATTTATACATATTTGCGCGAATCGACGAAGGCGTCACGCCTCCAGGCGTGATGATTCACTATCCAACCATGGCATTTTACGACGACCAAGAATTACTCGTGACGTATTCCATATCGTATAACAATGCGACCAATTTCGTGGAAAATCCAAGACGAGATGGTATTTGGTTAGCGCGCATAACGCCGCCGAAAACTATCGACGAAACGAAACCGAGACGTAGCTTGAAAACACTTTTACTAGATAATGGTATCGGTAGTAGCAGCAGCAACAGCAACAGCGTTTTGTAGTGAGCAGCATTTATTATTGCACGCGTGTTATATTTATTTATACGGTTTTTAGCTGTATCATTAGATCTAATTCAAAACTAAATAACAAACTCTCTCTCTCTCTCTTCTATCACTTGTCCTTCTTCTCCAACGATTGCTCGTACTCGATAACAAACTGCTCGACCATGTCCAAATACGAACTCTCCGCGAAGACACCGTCCGTATACACGTACTCTGCGACGTTCACTACTTTCATCACTCTCCCACTACAGGTCGGTAAAATCACTTTTCCGTCTTTAGTCTTCACTTTCTTTTCTTTATCCATCTTCTTCACCACGCCGTTTGACAACAGTTCCCGAGAGACGAGCTCAAGCGTCAAGTTTGGCGAAAATCGCATGTGGTGTATTCTCGCGCAGACTTTGTGCCCTACTAACTTTGCGTCCGTACTATTATCGCTACTCTTCTTCTTTTTCGTATCGTCCTTCCCTTTTCCTTCTCCTTCTTCTTCATCTTCTTCTTCGTAGTACTCCCCCCAAAACAAGACCCCTCGCTCGCAAAACAGAACGAACGCGGTTAAAATCGAATTCGTAATCACGTACCCACACACGCACAAAAACGTCAACTGTTGCAAGAATGAATCCTCGTGAAACTTCACGTCGTACTTTCCGCCATCTTTTTTCTTCAAGTACATCGGATAAAACTGCGCCACGAACGCGAACGCGCACGCCACGCTGCCTATGAGTATTTTCATGTTTGACACGAAGTGCGTTTCTTTAATCCTCTCCGTCTGTAATAAACCGTCGCAAAAGAGTTCCTCGTACGCGCGTTTGATGGCGTTTAAATCGTCCAAGTTGGATATTTTCGTCGGCGTTCCTTTCTCTTCTTCTTCGTCTTCCTCCTCTTCTTCGTCGTCGTCGGAGTCGGAACTTTCCCCGTTATTCTCTCCCTCCGTCTTCTTCTTCTTCATCATCATCAGCCTCTTGGAAAGTTTCAAAGCGACCAACCCGACGACCAAGACGCACAATAAAAGCGCGCACGCGTTGATCTTAACGTCCGACGTGCCCGTGACTCGCTCTATTTTGGACATCGCGGCGTCAGTCACGGACGACAAATACAATGACAATGTCGTCGACGACGCGACAGCACCCGGCATCGTGCACAAAGGCAAGAAACAAGTGTTCGTGATGAGTGAAGCGACAATTTGGACGAAAAAAAGGAAAAACACAAAAACTCACGACAAAAAAAAATGAGAAGCGCTTCTCGGAGAAGCGGACGTCGAGGACGCTCTCCTTCTCCTTCTCCTTCTCCTTCGCGCGGCGGCGGCGTGATGTCGAAAGGAGAGGAAGAGACGACGACGGAAAGAAACGAGAAGACGTGCGTCGGAGATGATGGGAAAGTTTCAAGAGAAGAACACAAAACGAATCCGACCGGTTCTAGTTGTCGAGCGAATTCGAAACATCAACAACAACAACAACAGAACGGATTCACGGTGACTGTTCCGAATAAACGAGTCGTCGCTATCGTCTACCCGGGGTACGATTGCATGAACCACGTTCCGGAAATCGTCGAGAAGTTTGGGGGGAAGGGGAAGTTGATGAAAGCGTGCGCGATAGGGAAGGGAGAGACGGCGAGCACGGCGACGAATAATACAGTTAGCACGACGACGAGGTCGGCGAAGATGAATGTAGACGGCGAAAAAGGGGAGGAAAATCATCACGGACTCTTATCGTCGTCGAGAGGAGGAGGAGGGGAAGAACTTCTCGTGTCTTCGGGAACGAAAGCGTTGGAGATGAAGTTTCGGGAGAAGGACGAGTTGGCGCTGCCGATATACGGCGAGAAGTTGGACGCGAAAACGCTCGTTTTAAGAGTGTTTAAATCTTCTTCTTCTTCTCCTCCTAATGGTAAGAACAATAGCAGTAGAAAGAACAATAGCAATAACGTGCAAGTGGAAGCATTTGCTCGTTGCACGAAACAAATCGAGTTTCGCGGTCTCGCGGATTTTCAGTATTGCTCGACGCTCACGGAACGAGAAGAGGAAGAGGAGTTGAAAAAGAAGATGAAAACGAGGAAACGGATATTCGCGAGCGATCAGAGCATGCATAGAATAAAAAGCAGTCGAGTTGAGGACGAGAAAGAGTTCATGGTGAACGAGGATGCAATTCGGCCGCCGAAAGGAGACGCGGAGGATCCGTTCATGTTACGGTTGAAATCCAAAGCCGAAAATAGAAATCAGGTAAGCGGAGACATAGGAGATACAAACCAGAATTTAGTCGTCCCTGGTGAATTTAAGCTCGTGCCACCGGTATTTTGTAAAGAGGACGTGCCGGTGGATTACTTTGAGGACGGAGAAACGAGAAAGAACAGACAGGAATTGACGTTTATACCGCAAGGGAACAACGAAATTTTAGTCGATTTCGCGGACGCGACGGTACCACAAGTTTTACCGAGGAACATCGAAGCAGATGAAAGACGACCGGTGTGGCATAAGAGTTTAGTAAAGCTATTCAAGGAACGGCCGGTGTGGTCTCCAAGAGGGTTACAAGAAAAACTCCGGTCGATTGTACCGGCGCACATAAGCGTAGACGTAAAACAAACTCGCGCAGCGTTGCGAGAGTTGGCATATAAGTTCAACAACGGTCCGTTTCGTAAACTTTGGATTTTGCGAGGTTTTGACCCGAGGTTGTCGAAAGTGAACGTCAAGTATCAGCTGCACGAGATTAAGTTGCCAAATTCGTGGTATAACAAGAAAGATTCGACGTTATTCCCAAAGGTGCAAAAATCGATTCAACAATCGAAGACGCATCTGGATTACCACGAATTTCGGGCATTGCCAAAAACTAGATTTCCGATTTTCTTCATGGACGATGTCATTTTACCGAGCGTCAAGCGAGAGTTTCGATTGGTTGCGGAGCAAGAAGATGGCAAGGGTGATGATACAGACTATTCGACTGGTTTTTACGCGCATGGTCAAACGGAATATGGTCCTGATGGCACGGCGATCATTTCCGGATGTTCCGAAAAATTTGGGTTCCTTTCCAGACAAGCACGGACGACGATTTCAGAGCGCATAACCGTTGCCTATTTGAACGTCCTGAATGGCAAAGATCCAATCGCAGAGGATAGTGTGTGGGCAGAAGCAGAAGAGAAAATCCACGCCGCGAAGCAAAAGAGACTGAAAGAAAAGGAAAAGTTGGCGGAGGAAGAAGCGTTGGCCATCGCTGCGGCATTAGCAACTGGACGACAACGCAACAGGAAAAAGCAAAAGAAATCAGAAACGACTATTAAAAACTCAACGGCGCCTGTGCATATGACGAATACAAATATCCCGGCATATTTGGGTCCTGGCGCAAAAGTGGTGGCCCTTCCACCCGGTGAGGATGGTTTTGCGGCGCTGAATGCAATATTGGAACAAAAAATGCTGGAAGAATCAACGAAGGCAGCGCCGAAAGAGAGGACGAAAACACCCGAGGCGCAGGATCTTAACATGGAGGACGAGGGAGACAAGGACGAAAAAGCAGAGGAGAATGGCGGAAAAGAAGACGAAAAAGAAGAAGAAGAAGAAGAAGAAGAAGAAGAAGAAGAAGAAGAAGAAGAAGAAGCGAAGGGGGAAGAAGAAGCGGAAGAAGAGGAGGAAGTGGAGGAAGAGGAAGTGGAAGAAGAAGCGGAAGAAGAAGAAAACGAAGAAGGAGAAGAACCGCCCGTTGTTGCTGAGGAAGACGAAGCTTTTGAAATTTTCGATAGCGATTAGTAGTAGAACGCGTGCATTTTGTAATTCTAGAGAAGAAGTTTGAAACATAACTTACGATCACACGAGAACACCAATTCGTTGACCGAAATTGATTGAAATTGTAACTGCATACGTCAAACTCGCCACACCGATTGGCTCCGAATCAGCTGGTAATGCAGTTCCGTCCGGTAAATTAAAAGGATCTACATCAACTTTCGTCGTGTTACTAAAGTGTGCTTTAGCGATTCGATCAGCATTAAGCTGGTCGATTATATTCGTCGCCGCTTTCAGCTTCTCTGTCGTATCTTGAATGTCAAACGCTAGCTTATCGCCGGGAGAATAAGACGCGCCAACGGCGGAAGAAAATGAAGCTCCAACGCCACTCCGTCTCCTCTGTAAATAACCAGACCATAAATTTCTTTGACCCGCTCGGAACAATTGTGCATTCTCTAAAGCTGAATAACCTTTTCGAGGAATTAAGACGTTTACTCTTGCGATATTTAATTCGAAGCTTAAAACGAGAGACGGATCGACTATGACTGATTGCAAGCTCTGGAGAAACTCCTCTCGCACATTAACTGGCAAATTGTTCAGAAAAGCATGCACCAACATTCGTTCAATATCATCATCATCATCATCGAGGAGCAATTTTCTTCCTCGGCTCGTATTTTTTCCCATCTTCTTCATCATCGCAGACGAAAACTTTGTAGCGTTCATCGCTCTTGATGCAACGTATGCGCTTTCTTTTAAATCAACGCCGAGTAATTTTCTCCGTCGTTTCTTCTTTCTTGAATCGATATACTGGTCAGCAAATACCTGATTGATGGCTGCAGCGCCCGTGGAAGTCACCTCGAAGCCAAATCCATATATTTGGCCCGTTCCCAAACCCGACGCTACCGTTCCTCTGCTCGCGACGGTCTCTAAATCAAACGTCAACCCGTCTAGCACGCTCCACGCAGACGCAACCGCGTTCGTTTTTGCCATCGACCTCGAAAACACCGTCGCAGTTGCCGCTAAATACGCCCAAAATACGTTCGTAAAGCGAGTAAACGCAAAGTTCGAGCTGAGCACGGATACCATAGCTTTCGTGACTGTTTGTTCTTCTTCTCTGACATTGTTCTCATCATCGCTCTGTTGTAAATACAAGAGCACTAATCTCAGCAGCGTCGTTGGCTGAAACAGAGCGTTCATTGGTAACGATGATAACGATAGTGAAATCTCAGCAGCGTCGATGTTTGAAACAGAGCGTTCATTGGTAACGATGATGATGATGATGATGATGATGATGATGTTAAACTCACAATCGCATGTGAAATAATAAATTCGAGCGTTTTTTTCAAAAAGCTCGACAAGGAGAAGAGAAAGCCCCCCACGCGACAAAAATCGATCTCTCTCAAAATCAGGGCCGCCAAAATCTTCATCAGGACGACGCGAAGAATTATAACAATAACATCACGCAACAAAAAAACATTTTAACGCGCGTAATCATCACACAAAAAGCTTTTAACCATGCGGATTATGATTAAAGGTGGGGTGTGGAAGAACACCGAGGACGAGATCCTCAAAGCGGCGGTGATGAAATACGGGAAGAATCAGTGGGCCCGAATTTCCTCTTTACTCGTCCGAAAGTCGGCGAAGCAGTGCAAAGCGAGATGGTTCGAATGGTTAGATCCTTCTATTAAGAAAACCGAATGGACGAGAGAGGAAGACGAGAAGCTTTTGCACTTGGCAAAGTTAATGCCGACGCAGTGGCGCACGATTGCACCCATCGTCGGAAGGACGCCAAGTCAATGTTTAGAACGATACGAGAAGTTACTCGACGCGGCGGTATCGAAGGACGAGGAGTACGATCCGATGGACGACCCGAGACGATTAAGGCCTGGAGAGATTGATCCAAATCCAGAAGCAAAACCGGCGAGACCAGATGCAATTGATATGGACGAAGACGAAAAAGAGATGTTATCAGAAGCGCGCGCGAGGTTGGCGAATACGAAAGGGAAGAAAGCAAAGAGGAAAGCGAGGGAGAAAAGATTGGACGAAGCCAGGCGATTAGCGAGCATACAGAAGAACAGAGAAATGAGAGCAGCTGGTATGGGGGGTAGAAACACCAAACGCATCGTTGGTATCGATTACAACGCGGAAATTGCATTCGAGAAGTTGGCGCCGAAGGGGCCGTACGACGTCTCGGAGGAAAAACAAATGGAGAGGAAAATGATACAAGATGCTAAATTCAAGTCGAAAACTATCCACGAATTGGATGGGAAAATGATTAAAGAAAGAGAAGAAGAAATGCGAACGATGGACAAGTTGGATGAGATAGCTAAGAAGAAGAACGTGCCAAAAGCGGTCAAAGAATCGAACAAGCAATTGGATAATTTTTCCGCCGGAAGGATTCGAGGAAAATTGAACTTGCCGAAACCGTCGGTGTCGGAATCCGAGTTGGAACGCATCGCAAAGTTACGGAAAATGGGCTTCGCGCCGGATACGACAGGAATAACGACATCAAATCAGTTGCCCGGGCAAGAAACGCCCATGATTCAACGTAAATCGAGAGATGAAATGGTTTTAGAAGAGGCGCGATATTTAGCGGCCATGACGGCGACAAAGTCAACTTTATACGGCGGCGAAACGCCGAGCGGCTTTGCAGATGGTGCGGGGAAGGATTTTTCTGGCGCCACACCGTCGATTCAAGGAGGCCAGCGCACGAATCAACGAGGTCACACGAATGTTGTGCACGGTACTCCCGCTTTACAGCGACCGGGTACCGGGATTGTCGGTCAGACACCTTTGCGCGACAATTTACATATCAATGATCCGGACGCGATGGCAGAGTTCATGCGCCCGAGTGATTCTGCGGGTTCAAATCAGCAAGCAGCTCCTAGACGCCCGATTGCGAGTGGTATTAAATCACGTTTCGCGTCTTTGCCGAAACCGAAGAATGAGTTCAAAGTTCAAATTCCAAACATCGACGAGTTGGACGAATTAGAAGACGTCGATGCCATGGAAGTCGATGCGAGTGGTCATCGTCGCGCACCTTTTGAAATCGAAGAAGACGAGGCTGAACGCAGAGTACGCCTTCGCGAGCGGGAAGAAAAGGCCAGACATGAAATGGAAAAGAGAAGATCGCAAGTGTATCAACGCCGAAACGAATTGCCGAAACCGAACGTTTCGAAGGAGTATCCCACGGTCGTTGCGGAAACGAGAAGAAACCTAGACGAGACTCAAAAACTCATCGACGATGAGATGATAGAACTCATTAAAAGAGATTTGAACGGTATTCGTCCGGAAGACGACCCAAACTTTTATTGCTTTTCGAGCGAGCAACTTGCAGAAGCGAAAGCTATGCTTGCGGCAGAAGCAGGCGACATGCCGGATTCGTTTGCGGAACAGTTCCATAAAGCCCGCGAACAAATACGTGAGTCCGCACGAGGTAAAGACGTTGGTAGCAAAAAGGCAGAATACCAAGCGTTGTATGCTCTCATGGGCACTGAAGCGAAAAAAGCCTCAAAATTGGAACGTAAAGTTGCGCTTTTACACGAGGGCTATCGCACGCGTAGTGTTGCTTTATCGAAAAAGTTGAAGACTTTGCACGATGAGTTCATGGATAAAAAGAACACGTTGCGCGCGTTCGAATTGCTCGAGGCGAAGGAAAGTCTCGGGGCACCCATAAGAGTTGAAAAGGCAATGGAGCTTGCCGGAGCCGCGCGAGAAAAAGAAATGGCTCTCCAAGAAAAATACGCCACCGCAATCAGTGCGATGAAGAAGTGATATAATTGTAAAGAATATAGTAGAAAGAAATGTATCAGCAGTAGTGTTTATAACAATAGCAACATATCATTCTTAATTAAAATTCTAATTGAATTGTGCCTCGTATCGCTCTAATAGTGGTCCGTGTCGCGATTGTCTCACCGCATCATCACTTAAAACATCCCATACGGAAACCGCGCCGGCGCTTCCAGCAGCGGCGGCTAAATAAGGCAAATGCGGCGAAAAACCCGCGCAAAATACAGCTCCTACACCAGCGGTGTTTGCGGCTAACAACTTCGGCGTCGATCCGACGTTTTCGTCCCATAACTTCAACGTTCCATCCGTACTCGAGGTAAGGAACGCTCCAGGAGAGCCGTGACAACAGGATACGGACGTCGTTGCTTCCGCGTGTGCTTTAATGCGCCAACGCTCAGCTGAAGACGTCCCCGACGATGAACTTTTGCCCTTCTTCTTGCCGCTGCTATTAGTAGCATTTGAAGACGCCATTCGCGTATCGAAACAAGCGACTTCGCCGTCCTCGTTAGAAACAAAAAACTCGACTGGATTTCTCGCGCTCCAGCACACTGATTCGCAATCGGCGCCGACGTTGAAATCTAAACTCGCCTCTTTAGGCGCTCGAACGTCGCAGACTCTGGCGTGCTTATCAAAACCACCCGAAACGAGAACCGTTCTTTCCTCTGGATTCCACTCCAAACATTGCACTTTGGAGGTGTGTTTCGTCAGTGTCTCCGTGCACGTTTCCGTGGAGACATCCCAAACCTTTACCGTCTTATCCGCACTCGCCGACGCCAATACGTTTCGAAACTGTGAATTCCATGACATGCCTAAAACTGCATCTTGATGCCCTTCTTTCTTCACTTTAGGTTTACTCTTTCCTCCGCTCGAACTCTTCTTCACGTCCGCGGTGTCGTAGCCGCCCAACGTCGCCGAAGGCTCGACCGCATCGATGCAATCCAAATCCCAAATTTCAATTCCTGGATACATCGTTCCAACCGCACAATACGAGCCTCGATTATTCGCGTTCGTATCTTTGCAGCAATCCATCCACGCTAAACACAACGGGAACGCCGGTAACATCACGTCGTGATGAACGTACAAATTCGCCTCTGTCTCGTGCGTCTCCTCGTTCGTTATCGCCTCTTGATACACCCAAACTTCTAAATGGCTCGCATCTTCCTCCGCTCTTGCCGCTAACACTACTAAATCGTTCTTTAAAATCCCAAAATCGTCCGGGTTTTCCTCCTCTTCATCGTCGTCCGAGTCTTTAATCGTCACGTACGGGTCGTCCTGGTTCGATTCAAACTCCGAGGTCATTTTCCCAAACAATTGTCTCTCTTGAATATCTTCGTCGTACAAATCGTCGTTGTCGTAATTATCCATATCCAATTCGGCTAAATCGTCCGTGATGCCTCTCGCGGCGTTCGCGACTGCTTGTGCTTTCCGTATCGCTTTCTTCTTTTCACTTTTTTTCGCTTTCGCGTCTGAGTCTGATTCTGAACCGTCCGAGTCCTCGTCGTTCAACGCGTCCTTCATCTCTCTCTCGTCCGCCATGCCTTCTTCGTCCTCCGAGTCGTCTTCGTCCTCTTCGATGTTCTCGTCCTCGCTATCGTCGTCGTCTTCGCTGTCGTCTTCTATGTCTGTCCTTCGTTTCATCCGTTCCCTAGTTTCCTTCAATTCGCTTTCGGGAACTTCGGTAAATTTCGGCGTCTGCGAGGACGCCCCGGGAGGGACCCACGCTAAAGCCGATATCATTATTTAATCGCCACAAGTTACGATGAACAGAGAAGTTATGGTAAAAATCGCGTAACGCGTGCGTGCGCGTGTGCGCGTGTGTGCACGTCTGTTTCTCTTTTAACGCGGGTTACTCTATTTTAAGCGCGCGCGGTGAATATGCACACACAGACACAAAGCGCCGCCGAAAAAAAGAAAGTGCGGGGAAGAAACAGAGAAAAGAACTCACTTTTTTCTCTCTGCTTCCCAACTTTTTCACTTTTTTTCTCTCTTTTCTCTGCTCTCTCTCTGCTCTGCTCTCAATAAAAAGTAAGTAAACACGAAACGTGAATATGAAAGCGTAAAAGAACAAACCGACCCGACGAATGACGAGCGAGTCAGAGACGAAAGTGGAGGAGAAGAAGAGTGGAGAAGAAGAGCGTTGCTGCGCGTTCAGAGTGGCGTGCGTGCAGTTTGAGCCCGCACACGGTACTATATTTTATAGAGAGTTCACGCGTTAATTATTTTAACTCTGATATGAATAACCACCTTTTTCTTTCTCACTCTCTCGTCTCACGACGTCTCAGGTGACCGAACAAAGTCTTTCGAGAGGTGTTTGAGAGCGCTCGAAGTGCACGAAGATGCGCTGTTGAGAGGAAACGACGAAATTCCTTTGTCCATAATTCAATGTCCGGAGATGTGTTTTACCGGGTACACGTTCGACTCGCGAGAGGAGATTGAACCTTTAGTCGAGTGGGACGAGGACGAAGAAGACGATAATACGAAAGGAAGAACGAGGCAGTTTTTATACTCCGTGGCGAAAAGGTTTCAATGTCTCGCGAGCGCTGGGTACGTGAGAGGCATTCGCGACGCGAACAAAATATACAACGCGGTACAAATTGTCGATGAAACAGGTCGTGTGGTTTTGAGAGCGAATAAGCATCACTTGTATTGCATAGATGAGACGTGGGCGGACGAAGATATCGAGAGCGGGTTCACGTCGAAAGAACTCGTATTGAAAGCGAAAGGCATTAATAGTAGTACTAGTAGTAATCATCGGCATAAAAATAGTAATAGTGCAAAAGTAGAGGAATATAGAATCAGAACTACGATTGGGATATGCATGGATATCAATCCGTACAAATTTGAAGCGCCGTGGGGTGCGTTTGAGTTTGCAAAGGCGATAGAAAAAGCGGGTTCCGCTTTAGTTTTGTTCGCCTCGGCGTGGACAAACGCGCATCCGGACGACGATGAAGTAACGAAAGCAATCGTTCCAGACCGAACGGAAACGTGGAACTATTGGTTCAACCGTTTGCTTCCTCTGTTCGTAGAACAAGAGGAAGAAGAAGAAGAAGAAGAAGAAGAGATTGCGCGGCCTCAAAAAAGAGCTTTTGTTTTCGCCAACAGAGTAGGCGTCGAGCGCGAAATCCGCTTCGTCGGTTCCAGCGTCGTTTTCCAAATCGAAAGAGGTGGTAAACTCATCGTTAAAGGCGGCTTGGATAACAAAAAAGAAGGCGTATTAGTCGCTCAAGTCGAATGCAGCGGCGTGAAAGTTTTGTAAAAAAACATCTGCTATAAAAATTATTGTTGTATTATAGAAAGAGACTATGGAGTTATTCCGTGTTGATCTGCCTTTTCCTCTCTCGCAACTTGGCTTCCGCCTCGTCCTGCAACCGCGCCCGCGTCTCCTTCTCCTCTACTTGCATCGCTCGCTCCATCTCCACCTCGTACTCTTTCATCGCCCGTTCCGTCAACACGAACTTGATTCGACTCATCGCTTTTTTCACTTTCGTAATCCGAGTCGGATGTCGAAACAACTCGTTTCTCGCTCGCGATAAGTGCGATTCCGTGTTCAACATGTTCCTCTCTTTCAATAAAACGTACCAGAGTTTGTGTAAATCTTCGTTCGATTTTATTCTCAACTCTTTCGCTTCCCAGGCTCGACCGACCGGTTCAATCGGGTCTGGCTTTCCGTCCTCGCCTTTTTTCGGAGGACTGTCCACGAAATCATCCAAACCGTGGCGGCTGTGCGCGGCAGACGCGGAGAAGAAACGGTGGTGATAGTGGCGGTGGTGATAGTGGTTCTTCACCCCTCCCCGTCGTCGTCGTCGTCTTTCCAACGCTTCATTTTCTTCAAGCTCTTTCTCCAAACCGCCAAAGAAAAAACTACTCGAACTATTACTACTGCTAGTACTTCTAGTACTCTCGCATCCAATCGCGCGCACGCTCGTGCTCGCGAGAGAGGAAGATACCGCTCGTCTCGATATTCTCGATAACATTTTATTTGTTTTGTTTTGTCTGTTTGTGTGCGCGCGCGCGTTTATTTATGATGAAACAAATATAATAGGTTTGTGTGTCACACGCGAAAGTGTCTCTCTGCGGTCTTTTTCTGTTTTTTTCTCTCTCTTGTTCTCTCTGTCTCTCTCTTTTTATTTACGTAAAAAATCGATTTTTTTTTCGCACGCGTCCAAAAATTTACGAAATTTATACGAAAAGAGAAGAGAGGAAAAGTAATAAGTTGTCGTTGAAAAACAGAGAGCGAGTTCTCTCATTCCACACAAACACACACGCGCACGCACTCAAAACGGGAAAGAAGGAGAGCGCGAAGAGGAGGAGAGACGCCGCGGGGGCTGCTCAAACAGAGAGTAAAGAGAGGCTAGGTAGCGGTCATTCAGCGCGCGCGCGTGCCAGAAAAAAATAGAGAGAGAAAGAGAGAGACATTTTTCTCGTTTTTGGTTGGTTTGTACCCCTCGTTTTAGAAAGATATACAAATAATAATAAAAGATGGCGGCAACGTTCTTAGCGGGCATGAAAGCCTTGGAGAGAGCGAAGGAGAAGGAAACGCAAGCGATTCAAAAGAAAGCGAATTTAGTGTCGTCTTGGTTGTTGGAGAAGAAGGAGGAGATTCGAGAGCGGATGCTGTTGATGGAGAAGAATGTGTCTAACACCAACGAAGACGTTGAAGAGGAAGAAACGGAGACGACGACGAAGAAGAAGAGATTACTAGGAGTCGCTGAAAAAACAACGACGACGACGACGAGGAAGAGAGGAAAATCATCATCGTTGTCCTCGCCGGTGAAGAAGAAGCAGAAAGAAAACGTCGAGGTCATCGTCATCGATGAAGACGACGAGGAGGAAAAGAAAATGAAACGGAAATCCTCCCAACCAACCGTTGTGCACTCGTTTGGTGCAAAAAATGAGAGACTCAGCAGCCAACAAGCGTCGAATAATAATAATGATAATAACGAAACGAAGAAGAAGGCTTCTACTCCTACTCCACCTTCTCCAGCTCTCGACGCGACGGAAACGCAGAACAGCGAAGGCGAAGACGATGCGTCGAGAAAGGAAGACCTTCCTCTTTCTTCGTCGAAAAAGAAGAAGAAAAAAATGGAAACGGCGACTCTCGCCGGTGGCGCGACTGGCGTGGGGGGACAACACCTCTCCGCGAAGAAGAAAAAAATGGATATCGAGAATAACATTACCGCAGGAGACAAAGCAAGGAGCAGTCAAACGGTAGCAGTAATGGCGCCAGTAGCGAAGAAGAGTTCCACGGAAGCGTCAAAGGTGGTTGTTGAGAAGACGACGGTACCAGTCTCAGGGGTACAAAAAGAGGTTGCGCGAGCGGCAAAGGAACAAGAAACAAAGAAGTGGGCTGATTCAGTCGCGCCCGAGGAATCGGCGATGAAAAATAATGTCCCGTTTAGCACAATAAATACTGACGTCGAGAATAAGCGACCGGCGCAACAACAACAACCGCAGCAAAGAGTTGTCGCTCCGCTTCCTTCGCAGCAGCATAGACCAACGACCGAGGAAGATGAAAAAGCCAAGGCGAAGGAAAAGGCGCGAGCGAGAGGCAGACTGTTCGAGAGGCAGATTGTTGGCACGTCTTCAAAACAAAATATGAAAACAAAAAGCGCCGCCGCAGCGCGCCTCAACGCTCCGGCACCGCAAGTGAAGCAGCAGCAACAACAACAGCAAAATAAGACAACGGCGGAGAAGATGCGAGCGCTCGCGAAAACACTGGAGGTCGCGTCCGGTAAAATCCCCTCTGCCTTGGCGCCGGCGCAACCAACGCCGCCAACGCAACACCCTGCAGAATCCATCGATGAAACTGAAAGGGCTTTAGCTGATCGAAAGAGGCGCGCAGAAGAGTACAATGAAAGGTTGCGGATGGAAGAAAACGAGAAGCGAATGCAAAGGGAGCGAGAGGAGCAAAAGTTAGAAGAGCAAAAGAGAAGAGAATTAGCGGAAAAGAAGAAACGAGAGCAGCGCGAGGAAATTGAACGCCGAGAACGAGAGCAAAAACGACTGCGCATGGAACAGATGGAGATTGCTAAGAGAGAGAGAGAAGTGGCGTTGAACGCGCAGCACGAAGAACATTTAAGAGCGCGCGCACTTTTAGACGCGCAAGAGCGAGAGCGTCATCGCGAGAAACAGCAGCAGCAGCAACAACAACAGCGAACGACAACAAAGCCTGCGCACAGCATGCATCCGTCCTCCTCGCTCGCTAAGAATAATAGTTACCAACAACAACAACACCGTTCGCAACATCAAAAGCAACATGTCGTTGAAACCAACGCCGACCGTGCTGTAACAGAAAAGAGTAAAAGGCTTTTGGAAAATGCGAGAAACGCCTTGGCCGGTGGCGCCGCGGCAGCTGCGAGTAACGTCACTCCTTCGAGAAGACATCAGCAGCAAATGATGACACCTTCAAAAATCAAATCTTTCAACGTAACACCGAGGGGTACTCCGTCGAGTCGAGCTAATAATACAAATTACCACGATCGGTCCATTCCTCGATCACACTCGAAATTTCCGAGTTCGTACGAGATGTCCCCTATGAGAGATGATTCGGACGATAGCGATTCTGAGGACCAGCGAAGAGGGAAGCCGATTCCGCCGTGGGCGCACAAAGAGTCCTTGATTCCCATGCTTAAAGCGCAAGCGCGAATGGATCCAGACATGATATTCCCGAATCCTCCTGCGACGTGCTCTTTGTCGCAAGTGTTTGGTAAACCAGCAAGCAGTGAAGCGAGAAGAGGTTCCTCGGGTAACTGGCAGCATGATAGATTACGCATCGACGAAGAATTGAACTATAAGCGAACGATGGGATATAGGATCATATAACAACAATATTATCTATTCGACTGATTGATTGATGTCATTGATAAACAGTACTATTATTAAAGCTAAAAATATATTTCAATCTAAATTGTTTCTTGCGTGCGAGTCGTATAGATCTTCTATTTATTCCGACGCCCTTAACTCCTTCAAAACCTTAACCGCTTCGGCAACTTCTGCATCATCGTTTGTCTTTCCCGATTCTTTCATAGATCGAATGAGCGCGCCTTGTGCATCTATCTTTGCTTGCGTTTCAGGGCTGTACACCTTCTCAACCTTCGTTTTAGACTTTTTCGCAGGCTTCTTGGACGCGGCCGGGGCTTGCGCTTCTTCTTTCATAATTTCGCCGTTCTCATCTAATGGATCGAGTCTGGGGAATAGTGCGAGCTTTGAAATGGTCGTTCCTGGTTTTAATCCACCCCATACTAATCGTTTTTCCATAGACTCGCTTTCGTTCGCATACAAAGGTAAACCCGCGTGCATTTCCTTTACTTTATTTGGTAAAATCGGTTCTAAAATGCATGCCGAGATGCGCAAAGCCTCCAAACATTGATACAATACCGCTCCTAAATTCTCTTGTTCGTTCGGGTCCTTTGCCATTCGAAACGGTTCGGTTTCAGTGATGAACAAGTCGACTTTGGTGATTATTCGCATCGCCGCTTGCGTTGCTTTGTTGAGTTCCAAGTTTTCGTACGCGCGCACAGCTTCCGCCGCTTCTTTCTCGCATATCGATTTCCAATCGTACCCGTTGAAGATTTTCGAAGTGTCGTCCGAATTTTCCGGTATAACGCCATCAAAGTATTTCACACACATTGCCGTCGTGCGAGAGGTCGAGTTACCGAAAGTGTTGACTAAGTCCGTACCGTATACTTCTTGCACTCTCGAAGACGCAAAGTTTGCGTCTTGCGCTCCAATGGGACCTTCCGTCGCCAAATAGTATCGAAACCCGTCTAAGCCGTAGTGTGTAGAGAACTTGTTCAAAACGCTCAAATCGACAAAGTTCCCTAATGATTTCGACATTTTTCGTCCTTCACGAATCCAAAAGCCGTGCGCGTGCACTCTCGATGGAAGAGGCAAATCCAACGCCATCAAAACCGCCGGCCAAATGACAGCGTGAAACCACGAAATCTCCTTCGCCATGACATGCATGGAAGCCGGCCAATACCTTTGCTTCGCTTCGCCATCTTTAGCCATACCAATAGCCGTGATGTAATTCATCAACGCATCGATCCATACGTAAATGACGTGCTGTTCGTCTCCTGGCATGGGTATACCCCACGTGAAATTTGTGCGCGAGATTGGCACATCGTTTAATCCATCGTTCACGCGTTGTAACAACTCATTCTTCCTTTCTTTTGGCGTCAAAAACGAGTCGTTCGTTTCCAGTAATTCTTTAACTTTGCTTTCGTATTTCGATAATTTGAAGTAATAGTTCTCCTCTTCCATTCGCACCATCGGCTTTCCAGAAATAGGCGACTCGTAATTACACTCCTTCGCTTTCGTCTCAGTGTAGTACTCCTCTTGTCCTTCATCGTACCATCCTTCGAACTTACCTAAATACACGTCTCCTGACTTCAACAGCTTCTCCACGAACGCTTGAACTTGCGTCGTGTGTCTCTCGTCCGTCGTCCTGATGAAATCATCGAATGAAATCTCGTTCGATTTCATGACATCTTGAAACACCAGACTGTTCTCGTCCGCCAACGCTTGCGGTGGGATCTGTCTCTTCTCGGCCGATTGTTCTACTTTTAACCCGTGTTCGTCCGTCCCCGTGAGGAAAAATACGTCCATGTTTTGTAACCGTTTGTATCGCGCGTATATATCTGCTACCGTGGAGGTGTACACGTGCCCGATGTGTGGTTTATCGTTGACGTAATAAATAGGGGTGGTGACCATGCACTCTTCTCTCGTGGTCCCCGCACTCGTTTGGATAGAGTACCTTCTCCTCCTTCTCATTCTCTTGTTATCATTGCTCGCGTTCACGGTTTCAGTCGCGCTCGAAGGAGTTAGCGTTGAAAACGAAGATGACGCATTGAAAGGAGAAGCGTTGGATAGCAACGAGCGCCTGGTAGTTGCGGCGACCGTCGCGGATTTCGTCGACGTGTTGTTGTTGTTGTTGTTGTTGTTGTTGTCGTAACTTTTCCCTAAACAAAAGAATCGAGACGAACACGCGCGCGACGATGACGACGACGACGACAACGAAGCGCTTCTACTCAGTGAAGAAGCAGAAGAAGGAGATGCGATAGTTCTTCCACCAAACGATGACGTTCTCCGAATCCGCGTGGTCGTTCTCGGTGAACTGCACAAAAAGCGTAACATTTCTTCCTTTACTTTTTTTTTGTTGTGACGACTTGACTGAACGACGACGACGATGAAAGCACCGAGACTCCGACTCTCGGAGAGGAAAAAATTCAAAAAAGAAGCAACTCTCTTCTTCTTCTTCTTCTTCAAATGTTGTTGGTGTTGGTGTTGAGATACGGTCACAACAATAGCATCATTAATTGAAAGAAAGAAAGAAAGAAAGAAACGACAGGATATAGCGAAGAGAAGCGTTGTTACAAGTGCGATCACGAATCGACATGAGCGGTAAAAACAAGAAACAAAAAGTCTTACCCGACGAAGGCGTAAACTTTGCTTTGAAGAAATTGAAAGACGGACAGAAAGGTCGAGACGGTTCCTTGGAAAATGTTTTGAAAAAAGTACAAAAGTTGGAAGCGATCGTCAAGTCGCAACCGAGCCGGAGAAAGACTCTGAAAGATTTGAACATGGAAGAGCTATACAGAGAAGTCGTGGATAGGCCAGAGACTGAAATTGCGGCCGCGATAGAGCAAGTGATGTTAGCGGTGGCGAAATCGATTATGGATGGGAATGGTTTCGCCTATCAACTGCCTTCGAGAGGCCAAAACGACCAGGTGTACATCGACCAGTTGGATAGAATCGTTTTGAAGAATAAGAGCACATCCGCGGCGTTTACGAACATGAGTTCAGTCAGGAAGGTGACTATTTTGACGCGAGTTATGCAGTTAATCCACGGAGTGTTGAGCAAAGGTATCCACGTCACGAAGAGAGACTTGTTTTATACAGACGTAAAGTTGTTCAAAGACCAGAAAGATTCAGATGCGGTTTTAGACGATATTTCGTGTTTATTAGGGTGTACGAGAAATTCCTTGCACGTGGTAGCATCGGAGAAAGGTGTGGTTGTTGGAAGGCTGAGATATAAAGAGGATGGCGACGAGATTGATTGCACGAAAATGGGCGTCGGCGGTAAAGCTATTCCGTCCAACGTCGATAAAGTGACCGAGTTACGAACGGACGCAAAGTTTGTTTTGCTGGTGGAGAAAGATGCCGCGTTCATGCGATTGGCGGAGGATAGGTTCTATAACAAATATCCGTGCATTATAATTACAGCGAAAGGTCAACCAGATGTCGCGACGCGTTTGTTTCTATCTAAAGTGAAGAGGGAGTTGAAGTTGCCGGTGTTAGCGTTAGTCGACGCGGATCCTTACGGATTGAAAATCATCTCCGTATACATGCAAGGTTCTAAGAACATGGCGTTCGACTCTGCAAATTTAACGACGCCGGATATTAAGTGGTTAGGCGTTCGTCCGAGCGATTTAGACAAATTTAAAATTCCCGATCAGTGTCGATTGGAAATGACCGCGAAGGATATTGAAACCGGCAATCACATGCTGAAAGAAGATTTCATCCAACAGAACCCGGACTGGGTGAAAGAGGTTGAAATCATGTTAAAAACGAAAACCAAGGCGGAAATTCAGGCGTTGAGTAGTTACGGGTTTCAGTATTTATCTGAAGTCTATTTACCGTTGAAGTTGCAAGAAGGCGACTGGATTTGAGTTTTACGAGCAGTGAAACGCGCGTAGTTTACCAACCCAAATGTATAATAGAGAGAATGAGAAACACACACACACATTGATTCAATTCATACATTTACGCATACACTTGAACAACAATTACTCTTCTACAATTTACTACTGCGCTAAAAAAGCGTGCGTGGCTTCTCAACACTAACTACTTCTAGTACTAGGAAGTGAAATCTAAAAGCAACTGTGGTAATATGCGTTCCAAATGCACTCCAGTCACCGAGCTATCCCCATCTTCCTCCGCTGCCGCGGCGGCTCTGTGTACGACTTCTTTCAAAAATGAATTCATCACCGCGTTCGCCGCAATCAGTGCCTCGTCCGTGATTATCATCTCTTCGGCGTCTGAATCTTCTCCTCTGTCGTCCTCGTCGTCGTCGTCGTCTCCTCTCCCACGCAGAGCATTCTCTGTTCTTCCTATTCCTCCTCCTTCGAGTAATCGCTTCTGCCGTTTCTTTTTCGCATTCTCCTTCGCCCAGGAAATTCTGAAGACTTCGAGGAGCAGCTCTGGAGTCATTCTTATTTGTCGATGTTCGCGTAAAAAGTGTCGTGGGTCGCGCGTTTGTGTGTGTGTGAAGAAAAAGACAGAGAGAGCTGTCGTTCACTCGTTTGAAAAATCAATTTTGAAAAAAAAACGCACATCACACCCGCAGACAAGAAAAAAAATACGCGTATATACTGCTTCAAGAAAAAGCAATACAAAGATGTGGCTGCGCTCGCTCTTCGCGGAGCAATACGAGCAAAAGATCGCGCACTTGCAAGCGGAGAAGGATATACTTTTATTTTCTTTCTTCGCGCTCTTGATGTTTGTGTTCTTTCTCGGAAAACAAAACGAAAGCAGAGTGAAAGTTATACGCGTTCAAAAACCAAAGACGAGGAACGCGACTATGCAAGAACGAGGTGCGAGC
>Ga0255760_10000466_pt1 | contig 40311 bp, 37 predicted proteins | sample 071ome_25_FD_179960 | JGI IMG/M metagenome (GOLD analysis project Ga0255760, IMG submission 179960) | Coastal salt marsh microbial communities from the Groves Creek Marsh, Skidaway Island, Georgia - 071410BT metaG (version 2) | ecosystem: Environmental > Aquatic > Marine > Intertidal zone >...
GAACTCGGCGAAGTGATGGGCCAGGCCCGCGCCGCGGAATCCCGCGTCAAGGCCAGTCTTGCCCGCCGGGACCAGTTTGCGCGCGAGTTGCAGGATATCAACCGGGAGCGCGATAACCGCCGCTACCAGAGTGATCTAGACAAGCACAACGACGCCGTCGATGCCTTCAACGACGCCTGCAAGGGCGGTTCCTACACCGAGCAACAGTTGCGGCAGTGTGAGCGCCAGGAGGCTGGACTCAAAACTACCCAGGCGGCACTGAACGAACGTCGCGCCGAGCTGGAAGAAACCAGGCAGGCCGTCTCGCAGCGCATGGCTGAATACAACAGCCGCGAGAAAGCCCGTGCGGCCGCTGCCGAAACTGAACTGGCGGAATACGATGCCATCAATGCTACGATTACCAACATGATGGGACAGTTGCAGGGCAAACCGGAATTTGCCGGCAGTCCCTGTTTCACCCGATCAAGCCCGGAAGCCAAACACCAGTGCCTGGTGCAGGCATTCAACAACCGTCGTTAAGACCAGTAACCATCATCCTTGTCAGGGGAATCCTATGCCACGCAGACCCAACAAACCCGCCCTTCATTTACTGGCCGCAGCCTGTGCCCTTGTGGCTGTCAGCGCCCAGGCCCACTTCAAGCTGGTCAGCCCCGCTTCCTGGATCGAGGAAGATGACCGCGGCGATCCGCAGAAAATGGCGCCATGCGGCGGTACGCTGGCGGATGGCGGCACCCGTACCGGTGCCGTGACGGATGTTACCGGCGGCAGCATGCTGCGGGTGGCCATCGAGGAAACCATTTTCCACCCGGGCCACTGGCGGGTCTCCCTGGCGCGCCGGATCAACTGGCTGCCGGCTGACGCCACGCCCGTGATGAAAGACACCGAAAACGGTCCGCGTTCCGATTACTTCGTGATCGATGAAAATCCGCAGCCGCCGGTGCTTATCGATGGCCTCTGGGAAAACCAGGAACGCCGCACCGGCCCCCGGGAAACGGAAGTACGAATCCCCAATATCGACTGTGAAGGCTGTTTCCTGCAGGTCGTGCAGTTCATGGAAGAGCATCCGGGTTTTCGTGAAGGCGGCTTTACCTACCATCACTGTGCGGTTCTGAACATCACCGCCGACCCGAACCAGCCGATGGACGAAGGCTGGTAGTTTCGCCTACGCTGGAGCTGGAGGAAGTAGCACAAGATGTTGCTCCAGCAGGAATGCATTCGGGGCTAAAGCCCCTCCCACAAGGTCCAGCCAACTTTTGCAAAATACCTGACCGGTGTGGGAGGGGCTTTAGCCCCGAAAATAATGACCAGAAATTCAATAGCCGTTTAGCCACTTCAAGGCCCGCCTTTCAAAACACCTATTCCCCGAGATACTCTGCGTCCGTCACCAGCGGGCCAAACTCCCCACCACTGCCATCCACGAACTGCCAGACGGCAATATGCGTCATGGTCTGCTCGGTCGTGGCGCCGTGCCAGTGGAACACACCGGGCGGTGTCCAGACCACATCACCGGCCTTCACCAGCCGTTTGACTTCACCCCGTGCCTGCACCCAGCCCATGCCGGAGGTGATGATCAGGTACTGCCCGGCCAGGTGACTGTGCCAGGAAGTGCGTGAACCCGGTTCAAACGTGATGCGGGCACCGGCCAGGTCGCTGTTGTCGTCCGGCAAGAACATGAATTCGGCAATGCCAACACCGGTGTAGGCGGTTTCCGGACCACGGGCGGCAGTCCGGTCTTCAACGGATGTGACTTGAATATCCTGGGCCTGGAGCGGCAGACAGCACAGGGCAAGCAGGAAAGCAGGTATGGCAGATCGGGATTTCATGGCGGGGATTTCCGTGTTGTGGTTATTCAGGCGTCGGGGGCTGCGCACTCAGAGCCCATTTCAGTGACATCCGTGCCAGGCTTCATGGCCGCATCCCAGTGCTCGGCGATGCGCCCGTCTTCAATACGAAACATGTCGAACCAGGTCGAGGTATAGGTGTCGCCTGCCCGGTGCGGGTGCGGCATCTCGGTTTTCAACACCTGTACCACCAGGTCTCCCTCCGCCAGCATGACCACGAGTTCATTGGCCAGGGCGACGTCGATCGGTTGGTCTTCGCGGGTAGCGAAATAGGCCTTGGCGCCCTCTCGACCGGTGGCGGCATTCGGATTGTGCTGGATGTAATCTTCGGCCAGGTACAAATCGGCGGTTTCCTCGCGACCGGCATCGATCAGCTGGCGCCACATGTCATAGACCAGGCGTTTGTTGGCGGCCAGCTCCGGTGTCGCCGCATCCAGCATGGCGTACTGGGCCACGCCCGCCACGCCGATAACCCGTTGCGGACCACCGTTTTCTGCCGTCGGCAGTTCCGGACACGGTGCGGTCTGGTCCGGATGCCAGTGCGCGGCCAGCTTGCCGTCTTCCACGGCGAACATGTTGAAGTGGGTGGTGGTGTAAGTGCCGCTGCCATCGGGTTCCGGCAGGTTTTCCACGGCGACAAAGACGACAAGATTGTCCTCGGCCAGAATGGTCACCGGTTCCGGCCGCATGGTTGCCGGAATCTCGTCCCGACGCGGAATCACGGCAAAGGTGTCTTTCATGGCCTGCCGCCCGCTCTTCTGGAACGGGCTGTACTGGCGGTAATCCTCGGCGACAAAGGTATCCGCCATCTCCAGGTGGCCGGCATTGAGGACCGTGCGCCACATGTCGAACAGCAGGCGCTTGTTGGCGGCCAGGACCGGGTCGGCATTGTCCAGGACAGCAAGCTGGTTCTCATGCGGGATTACCGGCACCGGTTGCCCGGGTGTGATGACATCCGGCCGTGTTGTCAGCGTGGTAGTGATAACCGTCGCCGGTGGCAATGCCGGTGGAGCCACCGGTTCAGCCATCGCCATCGTGGTTTCCTGTTCCTGCTGGCACGCGGTCAGCAACGCCAGGGTGGCCAGTGTGGAAAGCGCTACGGCAGCGGTCAGGGGTTTCAGTGTCATGCGTCTCATCCTTTGACAGCGAACAGGGTCGGGTCTACCGGCAACGAACGTACACGCACGCCCGTGGCGGCAAAGATCGCATTGGCGACGGCCGGCACAGCCGGCGGCAAGGTCGGTTCACCCAGGCCGGTGGTCGGGTTGTCGGTGCGCAGGAAATGCACTTCCACGTCCGGCGCCTGGTTCAGGCGCAGCGGTGTGTAGTCATGAAAATTACTTTGCTCGACCTTGCCGTCCTTGATAGTGATGCGCTGGTTCGGGCCGATTACATGAGCCAGCCCATCGAGCGCTCCGCCGGCGGCCACCTGCTCGGCGCGGCTCGGGTTGACGATATGGGCACCGATGTCAGCGGCCAGCCACATTTTCTCGACAGTCGGGTAGCCATCGTTGTCCACACGCACCCGCGCCACTTCAGCAACGTAGGCATAGTGGCAATAGTAAAAGGCTATCCCCATGCCGGTGCGCGGTGGCAGTTCGGTTTTACCCCAGCCGGATTTTTCCGCGACCAGGTCGAGCACGTCACGCATGCGGCCCGTGTCCAGTTCTGGAATCGGATCGATAACCCCGCCCAGGTCATAAGGCCCGCTCGGTGGGATCGGCAGTACACGCCGCTCCCCCAGCAGTTCGCGGCGAAAATCCAGCGGGTCCTTGCCGGCGGCATGGGCCATCTCATCGATGAAACACTGGGTCAGGAAGGCCAGACCGTTGGAATGCGGACCACGCAGTGAACCGGTTGGCGTATGCAGCAGCATGTTGGAGCGCTCGCACCGGACGTTGGGGATGACCTGCACCGGAAACTCCCGGTCAGTGAACTCGCCCCAGGCCTGTTCGCCGACAGGATTGACGAAGCCGATGGTGTGATTACGAAAAGCGATGATGTTGCCATTCGCATCCAGGCCACCCTTGAAGTGATGGAAGGAGGCCGTGCGGTAGAAATCGTGCTGCACATCATCTTCCCGCGACCACAGCAGTTTCACCGGCGCATTCATGACTTTGGAAATCCACGCTGCCTCGACCATGTAGTCGTTTTTCAGGCGCCGGCCAAAACCGCCACCGCAGCGGATCATGTTTATCTTGATCTGGTCCCGTGTCAGACCCAGCGTGGACGCGACAATGCCCTGCCCGATACGTGGCCACTGGCACGGTGACCAGATTTCGATACTGTCACCGCGAAAATGCGCGGTCGTGTTCTGCGGCTCCATGGTGGCATGGTGCAGGAACGGATAGTCGTAGGCGGCTTCCACTTTCACGGCGGCATTGGCGAACGCCGTGTCGAAATCACCGTGCTCGAAAATGAGCTCTTCCCCGTCACCCGGGCCGACCGCCCTGGCATGACTGGCAAAGGCCGTGGAATCCTGGCCCGTCATGTCGGCTTCCTGCCACACTACCTGCAGCGACTGGCGTGCTTTCTGTGCCGCCCACCATGTGTTCGCGACAATCGCGATACCCGGCAACAGGCCTTCAGCGGCACCACTGAGCGAGCCGGCTTCATTGATGATATTGCCCTCCACCACGAAGGCATCCACCACACCGGGCATGGCCTTGATGGCATCCAGATTGGCGCTTTTCACCTTGCCGCCGTAGGTCGGGGATTTCTGGAACACGGCGTACAACATGCCGGGCAGCGTGACGTCGATACCAAAGAGCGGTTTACCCGTGACGATTTTGTCGATGTCCACGTCCCGGCGCGGTGACCCGATGATCCTGAAATCAGCCGGGTCCTTGAGGGTTACACTGGCCGGGTCAGGAACAGGCATGGCCGCCGCGTCAGCCACCACATCGCCATAGGTCAGCGTGCGTCCGGTGGAGGTATGGGTGATAACGCCGTTAGATGATGTGCACTGGGATGCCGGTACTTCCCAGCGCTGCGCCGCTGCAGCGATGAGCATCTGCTTGCCGGCGGCGCCGGCCTGGCGCATGGGGATGAAGTTCCAGACCGTGGAGAAGCTGCCGCCGGCAGACTGGCCGCCATACACGGCTTCATTGAACGGCGCCTGCTCTACCGTGACATCCTGCCAGTCCACATCGAGTTCTTCGGCGACGACCATGGGCAGTGCCGTACGAATGCCCTGACCGACTTCCGGGTTCTTGGCCTGGATGGTGACGTGGTTGTCCGGGGTGATGGTGATATAGGCCGTCAGGATACTTTCAGCGTCTCCAGCGCCTTCAGCGTCTGCCGCTCTGGTCCCTGGCGGAGCCAGGGTGGCGGTCAGCATCAGGCCACCCGTGACGGTTGCCGAAGCGGTAAGAAAAACGCGACGTGAAAGCTGCGGTCCCTGGCGGACCGGATACTGGCGGGAATCCCCTGGCATAGCCACTCCCCTGATCAAGGTTTTTATCGTGTTATTGTTCTTGGTAGTCCGAGTGTAGGCCCGATCCCTGCCGAACACCGGAAAATCCCGGAAAAATGGCGAAACCGCGCCATTTCCCCGGGTCAGTCACATCAATCGACGATGGCCTGGTACACCAGCGTTTCAAACTCATCAGTCATGCTCGGACCACCGGGACTCCCCATCTTCTGGATCATGAACACGGCCACGAGGTCCTCTTCGCGATCGACAAAGAAATGGGTGCCGGCCGCGCCGGACCAGCCGAAAGTCCCGGTCGATGTCAGGTTGCCGGCCTTGGCCGGGTCAGTGACCACGCGCACACCCAGGCCATAGCCTTCACCACCGGCATTGCCGCCCCCGGCGGCGCCACGGCTGACACCATCCGGCAGGTGATTCATGTCCATCAGGTCAACCGTTTTGCGGGACAGCAGGCGCACACCGTCAAGCTCCCCGGAATTGACCAGCATCTGGGCAAAGCGACCGTAATCCCGCGCGGTAAAGGACAGGCTGATGCCCCCCAGCACACGGCTGGCCGCACCCGGACCGTCCAGGGCGCCGTTGGGCACCAGGCCGCCGTCCGCATTCACGGTGTAAATGGTGGCGAACTGATCCCTGAGTTTTTCGGGACGGCCAAAGACGGCTTCCCGAATGTCCAGCGGATCAAAAATCCGTTCCTGCACAAAACGGTCAAACGGCATGCCGGAGAGCACTTCCACCAGGCGCGCCTGCACATCATGGGATACCGAATACACCCACTGCGTGCCGGGCTCATAGGCCAGCGGAATTTGCCCCAGGTCCTGGGTCAGTTCCGCCAGGGTGCCGCCCATCATGTTGGCGTCGCGATACAGGGTATCGATACTGCGGTTGCCGGCGGGACCATAGAGAAAGCCGGCGGTATGGCGAAAGACATCCTGGATCGTGGGCTGGCGCGCCGGCTCCTTCACCTTCATGTTGCCGTTGGCATCATCACCATCGTACAGCTTGAGATTGGCCATTTCCGGCAGATAGCGCGCCAGCGGATCGGTGAGCTGGAACTTGCCTTCTTCATACAGCATCAGCAGCGCCACGCTGGTGACCGGTTTGGTCATGGAATAGACGTAGAAGTAGGTGTCATCGGCCATGGCGCGTTTGGCGGCAATGTCGGCCATGCCATAGGCATCCTCGTGCACGACCTGGCCGTGGCGGGCGACCCAGGTCACGACACCGGCGATGGTGCCGTCATCCACATAGCGGTGAAAATGGTCATCAAGCCGTTCCAGGCGTTCGGCGGACATGCCGGCGCGGACCCTGTCCTGGGCTGAAACGCCCCCTGTACCCAAAGCCAGTACCAAGGCACAGGCCAGCGCCAATAATGATTTTTCCTTGTTTTTCATGATTTCCCCTTGTTCTCTTTTCCTTCCAGAAGGTATGTTCGGTTTTCAAGCCGGACAGCAAAGATAAACAGGGAGAAGGTTGGCGTCCATCCCTGAACAATACCGGCAGGCAATTGCTGCAATGCAGTACCATGATTTGAGTCTCAGGGGATATTCATGAAATCTGTACCCACGCGTTTAACGATCCTTTTCGGCTGTTTGCTGCTGCCTGGCCTGGTGCTGGCCGCTGAAGCCATTTCACCGGCACCGGCGTTCACCCCGGAACAGCTCAGCGAACCCACGCCCGATGGCTGGCTCACCAATGGTGGCACGCTTGATAACAAGCGCTTTTCGCCACTGGCTGAGATTAACCGTGACAATGTCGCCAACCTGAAAGCGGTCTGGCACACGCGCCTGAATTCTGCTCTCGACTTCCGCCATAACAACCAGGCCCAGCCCCTGGTGCATGACGGCGTGATCTACAACATCACCGGCCAGAACGATGTCTTTGCCCTGTCTGTGGACACCGGTGAGATTCTCTGGGAATACCGCAGCGGCCTGGTGGAGAACGATGCCTTTGTCTGCTGCATGTGGGTCAGCCGCGGCGTCGGGCTTGGTGAAGGCAAGGTCTTCGTTGGTCGCCTGGATGCCGTGCTGATGGCACTGGACCAGCGCACCGGTGAAGTGGTGTGGGAAAACAAACTGGGCGAGCCTCGCCTCGGCTACAGCCTGACCGCAGCACCGCTGTACTACGACGGCCTGGTCATCATCGGCTCGGCCGGCGGTGACCTCGGTATCCAGGGCTGGCTGCGCGCCTTCGATGCAGAAACCGGCGAGGAAGTCTGGCGTTTCAATGTGGTGCCCTCTCCCGGCGAGTTCGGTCACGACACCTGGCCGCAGGATCGCGATGTCTGGCAATACGGCGGCGGCTCGGTGTGGAGCACCCCCGCTATCGATGCCGAACTGGGCATGCTGTATTTCTCCACCGGCAACCCTGGCCCCAGCCTGGGCGGCGGTGCCCGTCCCGGTGACAATTTGTTCACTGCCTCCATCGTGGCCCTAGATGTGCATACCGGTGAATACCGCTGGCACTTCCAGGAAGTGCATCACGACATCTGGGACTACGATGCCCCGAATCCGGTGATCCTGTTTGACGCCGAATATGACGGTGTCATGCGCCAGGGCCTGGCCCAGGCCGGCAAGACCGGGTTCGTCTACATTCTCGACCGCGTCACCGGCGAACCGCTGATCGGCATCGAGGAACGCCCGGTGATGCAGGAACCGAAACAGGCCACCTCCCCGACCCAGCCGTTCCCGATCGGTGACCCGCTGGTGCCGCTGGATGTGGCGGTAGCGCCGGAAGACTTTGACCTGGTCAATGCCGGGCGTATCTTCACGCCCTTTGATGAGGAGCCGAAAATCTTCACGCCACTGGCGGCCGTGAACTGGCCACCGAGCGCATACGATCCTTCGACAAACTGGATGTTCATCTGCGCCAATGAAAACGTGAACGGTGCGCGCATGGATGCCTCCATGTTCGAAGCCCCGACCTTTGAAGGCTCCTACCGCGGCGGCGCCTATGTCGGCCCCGGCCTGCCTGCCACCGGTATTTATTCCGCCATCGACCTGAAAACCAACCGCCTGGTCTGGCAGCGCCGTTTTGTTGACGGTTGCCGCAGCGGTTCACTGGCTACGGCCGGCGGCCTGCTCTTCATCGGCCGCAACGATGGCCGCCTGACCGCGCTGGATGCCAGCAACGGCCGCCGCCTGTGGGAATTCCAGACCGAGGCCCCGGTGAATTCCGCCATCTCCACCTTCATGCACAATGGCAAACAATACCTGGTGACCTACGCCGGTGGCGGCTGGTTCAGCGCCGTGAAGGGAGACGGCATCTGGGTGTTCAGTCTCGACGGCACCCTGGATGAATTCGATCCTGCCAGCCAGGCTGATGCGCAAACACTGGCCCTGATGCCGGCAGCCGGACGGGTTGCCGATGTCGCCAATGGTGAAACCATTTACAAGGCGGCCTGCGTCTACTGTCACGGTGACAACGGTGAAGGCGGCGAAGGGGGTGGCAAGGCCATCACCACCGATCTTGGTATTGAAGGCATCTTCAATGTGCTGAACAACGGCCGCAACCAGATGCCGGCCTTTGGCGTCAGCATGAGCGGTGAGCAGATGCACGATCTCGCCACTTATGTGCTGCAGCTGCGCCAGGCAGAGCAGTGAGCGTGAGGAAGGGTAATCTGGCAGCCCTGCTGCTGGCGACAACGCTGCCGGGCCTGATCCCGGCCACCAGCCTGGCCCAGGACAGTGTCGGCCGCGGCTGGCCGGTGGCGGAAGATGCCGGCTGGGTCGGTGCCGGTGTGCCCTTCTACAATATCGATGCCGCCACGGCGAAAAACGGCAACACCCCGCCGAGCATTACCCCTCTGCCCCGCGATATTTTCACCAGCGACGATTTCTACCAGGACCGCGAGTTGTGGAGCGACCCGCGCTACTACCGCTGCAACAGCACGGTCGCCCTGGATTCCCAGTGGGGCGATTATTCCAGCGGCCCGAAATACATCACCAGCGATCCCGCCATGGGGGCCTGGGGCCACTGCGATATAGACTACGCCCGGGAAAATATTGTCAGCCCGTATGGTTTTGCTTCGGCCCGGGAGCATTACGAAGCACTGCTGGCAGAGACCCGTGCCAAAGGCGGCCCCACCCCATACGGCCATGACAACATGCCGCCGCACTGGGACGGACGCTATACCCGTTACCTGAACCTGGCCTTCACCCAGGTCGATGAAGACCTGGTCGATAACGTGCAGCCGGAACTGCTGGAATACCCGCAGTGGATCATCGGTTTTCACAACCAGGCGTCCACCATCGTGTCCCTGCTGACGCCGGAATACCAGCAGCGCCTGGTGCAGCAGCTGTATCACCAGGCCCATGACAATGCCGCGCAGTGGTCGCTGATGTTCTGCCGTCCGGAAGGTTTCATGCGCTGGTGGTCGGGCCCCGGTGGTCCGGGGGCGCTGGATGTGATGGTTTCGCCGACGCGCGTGCAGTTTCTCGGCGGTTCCGGCAATGCCATTCGCAACGTGCACATCGGCCGCGAATTCGATACCTCCGGCGTGGTGCCGCGACTGGGCCCTGATGTGCCACGATGGATGGGCGAGACCGTCGGCTTCTGGGACGGCGAGGCGCTGATCATGTGGACCTCGAATATCCAGGGCTGGTTCACCCACGCCAGCTGGGAATATTCCAACAAACTGCAGACCATCGAAATCTGGACCCCGCGCAAGGACGAGGCCGGCAACCTTACCGGTCTCGAACACGAAACCGTGTTCTATGACGAGGATGGCCTGACCGAGCCAGTGCGTGCCGTGCGCTTCTTTTTACGCCAGGGGGATTTCAATGACGTCGTGCCCAATACCCTCACCCATTGCAACCAGAACATCTACAACATTGACGGGCGCGGCCAGGTGGTGACGCCGGGCACAGTCATCGAGTACACCGTAGAAGATCTTTTTGGCCGGCCCTGGGCCGCTGTCTGGGAGGAGTATTTCGAGGATGGCATGCAGCGTCCGGGCAACGACGCGCTGTTCGAGTTCGAGTAGCCACTACCCGGGCGGGCGCGCAAAAGCGTTCCCCTGGCTGCCCTTTTCGTTATACCTTCTGCGTACTGCCGTTCATGCCCTGCCATGAGTCCAGGGCCGTCATTCCCCATCACCGTGTTTGCCCAGCTTTTTCGGGAGCCTGCTATGAGACCTTTTTGCCGCTTGACCCAGGGCATTGCGCCCTGCCTGCTGTCCGTCTTCTCATTGTTCACCCCTCTGTTTACCCCACTCGCCAGCCATGCCGCCGAACCTGACTGGAACGCCGTCAATGCCGAAACCCTGGCTCGATTCCAGGCCATGCTGCAAGTGGATACCTCAAATCCCCCGGGCAATGAAACCGAGCTCGTGGAGCAGATCGCCACCGTGCTGCAGAATGAAGGCATTGACGTGGAAATCTACAGCCGGGATCCGGCTCGCGCCAACCTCGTGGCCCGCCTGAGAGGTAATGGCAGCAAGGAGCCGCTGCTTATGATGGCGCACCTGGATGTGGTGACCGTGGATCCGGCCAAGTGGACATTCCCACCGTTCGGCGGCACCGTGGATGAGCGCTGGATTTACGGCCGCGGCGCCGTCGATGACAAGGACAACCTGGTAGCTTCCCTGATGACCATGCTGCTCCTGAAACGCAGCGGCATGCCGCTGGACCGTGATGTCATCTTTCTCGCCGAGGCCGGTGAAGAAGGTGCCGTAGAGTGGGGCATCCAGTTCCTGACCAGTGAGCATCCCGACGCCATTGCCGCCGAGTATTGTCTTGCCGAGGGTGGCACGGTGGTCAGGCAAAACGGCGAAACCGTTTATGCCGGTATCCAGGCGGGAGAAAAGAAACGCCGCACCGCCATTCTCACCGCATCAGGTGTGGCCGGCCACGGTTCCAGGCCTACCCTGAACAACGCCGTGGTGCGCCTAGGCCAGGCGGTTTCTGCCCTGGGGGAATGGCAGGAACCCATTCGACTCAATGACACCACCACTGCCATGATTTCGCGCCTGGCCGAAATCTCGCCCCCCGAAGCCGCGGCCCGCTATCGCGCCCTGCTCAGCCCCGGTTCGGCTGCTGCCGAGGAAGCCATGGCCTACCTGCTGGAGAATGATCCGGGGCTGGCCGCCCTGCTGCACAACACCGTGACGCCGACTATCATCAACATCGGTTACCGCTACAACGTGATCCCTTCCGAAGGCACTGCCCAGATCGATGTCCGACTCATGCCGGAACAGGACTTCGATGCCTTTCTGGAAACCATGGCCAGCATCGTGGATGACGAAACCATCAGTGTGGCATGGGACGATGCCCTGGTGCGCCCCAGTTCACCGGTCAGCCTGAATACCGAGGCATTTCGCGTGATTGAATCCGTATATGCGGCCCACTATGACGCCCCGGTAATTCCGACCATGAGCACCGGCGCTTCCGATATGAGTTATGTGCGGGCCCAGGGCACCACCTGTTACGGCGTCGGACCAGGCATTGACCAGGAAGACACACCCCTGGGCTATGGCGCGCATAGCGATCAGGAACGTATTCTGGAAGAGGAGTTGTACAAGTTCGTGCAGGTGTACTACGAAATCGTCATGCGCCTGGCCGCGAGCCCCTGATACCCCGGGAATTGCTGTCAGCAGATTTATCGGGACATATCGCGGCGAACCAGGCCACGCCAGTCTACTCGTAATAAAACCGCAGGTTCAGGGTTTGATCCATTTGCCCGTTGTTGCCTGCCCCAGCCGGGAAAGGCCTGAAACGCAGGGTGTGGATGTGGCGAAGCAGTCGCTTCTTCATACGCTGCTGCCCCTCTGCATTTTCTGCAAACACCATGTCCCGAACCTTGCCGTGGCTATCCAGCGTCAATGCCACATCGAAATGCCCACTGAAGACCGGCTCTTGAGAAAAAAAGTGATACCAGTCATCCGGATCGGGAACGGGTAAACCCGGCGCCAGCAGGGTTTGCTGCCAGGCCTCGGAAATGCCGGCCGCATCCAGCAGCGCATCGGCTTCCTGGTAACGTGCCTGGCCGTCGCGGGACAAGCCGATGGAATTCATCCAGTCACCCAGCATCACCAGATGGGCAGCGGTATGTCGCGCGATTTCCTCATCCTGCAGCACGCTGGCATCCATATCGGGTTCCATTTCCTCGGCCACCCGGAGCAACTGGATTTTCGTGGGCATAAAACCGGTCCGTGACAGGGCACCGCTGTTGAAAGGGTCATGTTGGGCAAAGGCTGAATCCGGGCCGGCATTTTCGAACGCCGTAAAATGCAGCATCTGCCAATTCCGCATCGCTACCAGCATCGCCAGACGTCCTTCCGGCTCCAATTGCCCGGGCGAGCGCATTCCCGCCAGCGCCTTGCGATAGAAACTGTCGCTTTCCATGAAGTGCGGATTCATCAGGGGGCCAGCATTCCATTCGTTAAATGAAAATGCCGGTGACGATGTCATGATGAAGTTCTGCAGATGCCAGTCAGCCCAGCGCAAATAGGTATTGATCAGGGCAGGGTCATCCTGATCCAGGATCCGGGTTTGCAGATTCAGCAGGGCGTGCTGGTAGTCATCAGCCTGGGCCATGTCACCAGCAGCCTGGGCGAGGTCTGCCAGTTCTGCCAGGATCCAGACATGCCCGGGATCATGCAGGCCATTGTGGATACGAGCCAGGAAATAGCGCTGCTGCTTGGCGGCAAGGGCTTTTTCCCATTGCCCGTCCTGTTGATAGAGTTGCGCCAGTGCATCGAGAATTTCCCCCTGCGCGACGGCAAAGTTGTTCCCGGTAGCCACCAGGTCATCCAGGGCTTCCTGGTAATCCGCTATGCGGCCGCTGATGGCCGGCAAGTCCTCTTCTTCTGCCATGGCCGGGTGACGCGCCAGCTTTTCCTGGATCGGGTAGGCCTGGTCAAAATAGGAGAACCAATGCAGGTTGCTTTCAGTCAGTACCGGAAAAAAACGCGGTGCGTCGGCTCTGGCGTAAGCACCGGCAGCAGCCAGGACAAGCCAGCAACACAGCACGGTACTCACGCCTATCCGGCCAAAGGCCGGATAGTCATGAAAGTACCGGATACTGCTGATCCTGCGCATCAAAATCTTCTCCTGATACCAAGCCACCAATGCCTGGCGGGGGCCTGCCTGAGTGTGACACCAGACATGGCCGTAAGGTCTGACAGGCTCTTGAACAGTCTTTCATCGGCAGGGTCGGTGAGCGCTGCCGACAATTCCCAGTCTACACCTGATGGAGACCACACGCCTTCGATACTGGAGACCCGCAGCCTGACAGTGCTCAGCAATGCCGGGTCAGTCTCTGACAACGCGCGATAACCGATGTCAAAGCGCCCTGGCAACGCAAAGGATGGCGGGAACTGTTCAGGCGCCGGATTGAAGTTGGCCGCCGGCAAGGTGTCTGGCCAGTTGCTTGTGGCTGGCTTGTTGATACTCAGGCCAGGCACGGGCTGGTAACCGGTTTTTACCCAGGACTGCAGCGCATCGCCTGCCTGCGTTACCGACAGCTTCCCTGCCGCCGGCTGGTCCAGCGAGGCAGCATCTGTTGTCACCGGTATGAGCAACGCGCCCGTCATGGTGGATGCCTCAAGCGTTATTGCCTGGGCCTGCAGCTGCATACTGCAAAGCAATGCCGGCAGGCACGCCAGGCGGAAAAGGGTTTTGGTTACTGTTGTTACTGTTGTTTCTGGATGGATGATTAACATGGCAATCTCCTCACCTGCGTTTGGGCGCTCTGCGCCGATCAGGCGTTAAGTCGGTAATTTCTCTGCTTGTCACTGCTTCTGCTCAAGCTACGTTTCAGGCGTGCGGCACAATTCCGGATTGCCAGATACATATCAGCCTGCGTCGAACGCAAGATCAGGGCAGGCGCATTATCCTGCTTGAGAATTACCTGGCAGCGCTTGTCCACACCGCCACGATGTTTGCCATTGATATCTTCCAGGCGAACATCCACTCCCCGGATACCCTCGTGCGATACCAGGATTTCCAACATGTGTTTTTCTACTGCGGCTTTCAGGGCCTTGCTCAGGGGGAACCCGCGGGCCTGGATATGTATGCTCATTTTGCTTCCTCTCTTCTCTTCATCGTTATTTGACTGGGACATCCTAAAGTAAATTTTTTATTCGTTATATTCGAATTTGCTGTAGTATGAATTCGATTTTTCCGATGTCAGGATCCGCCATGCATATCAATTACAAACACCTGCACTACTTCTGGACAGTCGCCAAAACCGGCAGCATCACCAGGGCGAGCGAAGCCCTCCACCTCACTCCCCAGACCATCAGCGGCCAGATTTCCCTGCTGGAAGATGCCATCGGAGACAAACTGTTTGACAGGCATGGACGGCGCTTGACCCTGACCAACAAGGGCAAGAGTGTGCTGAAGTATGCCGATGAGATTTTCAGCCTGGGTGAAGAGCTGGGTGAGTTTCTCAGTAGCGGCACGACAAGCCTGCAAGGCACTTTGCAGGTTGGCATCATGGACGCCATTCCCAAAATCATTGCCTACAAGATTCTTGCCCCGGCCATGGACGATGTGGATATCAACCTGACGTGTCGCGAAGGCAGTTTCGAACAGCTCATAGCCAAGCTGGCCATCAGGGAACTGGACCTGGTCATCAGTGACATGCCGGTCACCAGCGCCTACAGCATCAAGGCCTACAACCACAAGCTGGGCGAAAGCCCGATGACCTGTTTTGCCCATCCCGCCATTGCCAGCCAGGTGAAAGGCAAGTTTCCGAAGAACCTGAACCACACCAACCTGCTGTTACCCACCAACAACAGCACCATCAGGCCAGCCCTGGACCAATGGTTGATGGCCCAGAAAATCAATCCTGTGATTGTGGGGGAGTTTGACGACAGCGCCCTGCTGAAAGCGTTTGGCGAAGCCGGCGCCGGGGCTTTTTTCATGCCCAGCATCATTGAGAAGGAGGTTTGCCAGCATTATGGCGTTGAGGTGATCGGCAGAACCGACAAGGTTCGCGAACAGTTCTATGCCCTGTCCCTGGCACGGCAGCTCAACAATGGCCCGCCCCTGCTCGCCAGAATATATGACTCGGCCCGCAGTATGTTGGCCCGGTAGGCTGGCCACCAGGCGGTCTGACGTACAATCATGCCCCTTCCAGCACCGGCTGAATACACGCCGGGATTATGGTAGTGTAGCCACCCGCTGAGACAGGAAAACCCATGAACCCACAGGACCGCCCCAAACTCGAACTGCCCGACGGCGCTGACAAGCTGCTGCTGCATTCCTGTTGCGCGCCCTGTTCCGGGGAAGTCATGGAAGCGATTCATGCCTCGGGCATCAATTACAGCATCTTCTTCTACAACCCGAACATCCATCCCAAGCGCGAGTACGAACTGCGCAAGCAGGAAAACATCGCCTTTGCGGAAAAGCACGGTATCGAGTTCATCGATGCCGACTACGACACCGACAACTGGTTCGAACGCATCAAGGGGCTGGAAAATGAACCCGAACGCGGCGAACGCTGCACCAAGTGTTTCGACATGCGTTTTGAACGCACTGCCCTGTATGCCCAGGAGCACGGCTTTCCGGTGATTTCCTCGTCACTGGGGATTTCGCGCTGGAAGAACATGGCGCAGATCAATGACTGCGGCATACGCGCCGCCTCCCGCTACGAGGGGATGCAGTACTGGGACTACAACTGGCGCAAGGGCGGCGGTTCCCAGCGCATGATCGAGATCAGCAAGCGCGAGGGCTTCTACCAGCAGGAATACTGCGGCTGCGTGTATTCCCTGCGTGATACCAACGCCCACCGCCTCGCCCAGGGGCGCGACCGCATCCGCATCGGCGTGCAGTACTACAGCGCGGATGACAACGCTTAACCCGCTCTCCGGCAAGCTCACAGACTTTTTCGCGAACATCCAGACGGATGCCTGCCGTGTTTTTCATGGCCGTGGTCATTGCTACCCGGGTTATGAACACCTGTGCGTGGACTGGTTCGGCCCGGTTGTACTCGTGTCAGCCTGGCAGGCACCGGATAATCCCGCTGCCCTTCTCGCTGACATTCTGGCTGCCGATGTCCACAAGCAGGTGCAGTCGGTCGTGCTACAGCACCGCTACCAGGACCAGTCTCCGGCAGAAACCCTGTATGGTCCCGAACCAGGCCGGGTCATCGTGCAGGCCAATGGTCTGCGTTTTGAAGTGAATCCGGGGCGGCGCCAGAATGCCGGCCTGTTTCTCGATATGGGGCCACTGCGGCAATGGTTGCTGGCCAACAGCGAAGACAAAGTCGTGCTAAACCTGTTCGCCTATACCTGCGCCCTGTCAGTGGCGGCCCTGGCCGATGGCGCTGCCAGTGTGACCAACGTCGACATGGCCAGGCCGAGCGGTGTGCGCAATCACCAACTCAACGGGCAGGACACGGCGCGTATCCAAAACGTACCGCACAACCTGTTTAAATCCTGGGGCAAGGTGAAACAGCATGGCCGCTACGACCTGGTCATCATCGACCCGCCGTCGCGGCAAAAAGGCAGTTTTGATGCCGAGCGTGACTACAAGACTGTCGTGAGACGACTACCAAAACTATGCCATCCCGGCGCTTCAATCATCGCAGTACTGAACAGTCCGTTCCTGGGCCGGGATTTCCTGACCGGCGTCATCAGCACCGAGCTGCCGGAAGCCCGCTTTGAGGAATGGCTTCCCGCTGCCGCGGCATTTGAGGAAAGCGACCCAGACAAAGGCCTGAAAATCGCCCGTTATACCTGGCTACCCGACTAGTCGGGCACGAACGCCTCGTTCAGGTCAGTAATGACCGTGCGGCGCTGGAAATACCACTCCCCGTCAATCTTCACCAGATCATCCATGTAGCGGCCCATGGCCCAGATGGTGGGTGGATTGCTGCCCGGCGGAATGTTTTCGCCATTGGAGACCACCTCAATGAAGATCAGTTCCACGGTGGCGGTATCGCCATCTACCTGGATCAGCGGATTGGTGGTGACATGGCGCATGGCGCCAAAGCGGCGAAATTCCGGCAACGGGGTGCCGGGGCCGGGATGGTCCGGAAACCATTGTGCGCGCAGGGCATCATGGCCCTTGAACGGGCCGGCAAACGGCTCCTCACCTTCCTGCCGGATCAGGCGCAGTTCACCATCAGGGGCGAAGGTGCCCACGTAGCCATCGGCATCCTCGGTATTGAAGGCGATGGCATAGCGCATCAGTAACTGTTCAATCTTGATGTAGTCCTCGATAGCTTCGAGGCGATCGGTAATAGACTGGGCACTGGCACTCTGGCTCAGGGCCAGCAGCAGGCATAACGTGCTTGCGAATCGGATTTTCATAGTCCCCTCTGATCTTGTGCGGTTTGATGTTGATGCCTGACTGATCAGCCGCAGGCCCGGCTCCCCTTGCAGGCAATATATGCGATCAGGACGTGTGATGAAACGACTTGCGGGGACTCTTACTGCACCAGGTGTTCGTAACGCTTGTCGGTGAGCATTTTCATGAAAGCGACCAGCGCCTGGATGCGGCGCTCGTCGAGGGCGGGGGTGGACTCGAGTTTCTCAATATCGATGTTCTCGGCCACTTCCGGTTCACCCCAGGGTTCACCGGTATCGGGATTTCTGTCGCGGGCCGGACCACGCACGTTGTACTTGTTGTAGAAACGCACCACGGTTTCCAGGTCGTTGAAAACACCGTTGTGCATGTACGGCGCAGTCATGGCGACATTGCGCAGGGTTGGCGTCTTGAACTTGCCGGCCTGGGCCGGGTCATCCACATGCGGGTTGTCCAGCAGCCCCCGGTCGACAAAGTCCGGCCCCAGTCCGTTGGCCTTGCGCAACGCCTTGTTCACCGGCGTGCCGACATTGAAATACTGGTAATTGGTGAATGTTTCACCTTCACTTTCCGCAAAGGGTTTGAGCTGGTGACACTGGTTGCAGTTGGTGAATTGATCCGAGAAAAACAGGGTCATGCCCAGTTCTTCCTCCTCGGTGGGCTCGTACTCCCCTTTCAGGTAGCGGTCATACTTTGAGTCGAAGGGTGAAAAGAACTCGGTGCGTTCAAGCGCGGCGATGGCTTCGGTCATGTGCCGGTAAGCCCCGTCCACGTCTTCAAACACGTCTTCCCCAAACAGCTCCTTGAAGGCCCGTGGAAACAGGGTATGTTCCTGTAGCCGCGCGACTACTTCGGCCTTGCTGGCCATCTGCATTTCCAGGGCATTCAGGAACGGTCCGCCCGCCTGCCCTTCCAGGTCCGGCTCACGACCGTCCCAGAACAGGCCGCCGACATAGTCACCATTGCTGTTCTGGTGAAACTCGGGAATGAGTGCGGCGTAAGACAGGGTGGGTGCATTGCGGTCACCCAGTGACCTGCCATCGTTGCCCACTGAAGCAACCCGCCCTACCGGGCTGCCACGCCAGTCAATGAACGCCTGGGCAGGATCATGGCAACTGGCACAACTCTGGGTCTTGTCGCGTGAGAGAGTGACATCAAAAAACAGGGCCGTGCCGAGATCGACCAGCTTCTGCTGATACAGGGCATCATCATTGTCTGCGGCCATGACCATCAACGCCGACAGTGAAATGACTATGGCGAGTAAGCGTTTCATGACACCCCCCATGCACTCAGGTGGTTGTCCCAGAACACCTTGCCGGTGGCCGTGGTATCGAATTCGGTGATGCTGTCGGCCGCCGGGTCGTAATGACTGATACGGCCGGTACCGGCGGTATACAGGAAGCCGTTCGGGCTGGCACAGATGCCGCAGCCGTCGCGGGAACGCAATGACGTAATCATCTCCCCGCTGGCAGTCGCCCAGATCGTGATCATATTGCCGCGTGGACAGGTGGCCGCGAAAAAGTCACCACTGGCATCGAAACGCACCGAACCCACATACTGTTTCATCTGCCCCTGTTGCGGCTCCGGCGCCCACAGGGTGCGCACGGCTTCGCCGCGTCGATGCAAAGCTACCAGGGGCACACGATCAAAAGGTTCACCTTCGTACTGCAGCCCCATGACGATCTCGCCGCTCGCGTTGATATCCATGTGCCGGATGCTGGCCTGGTGCCAGTCGGCGTCCAGAAAGTGCTGTTCCAGCAACATGCCGTCACGCGCATCAATGTACACCAGCGAAGGCTGCATGGAATTCAGGTTGAGTTTTTCCCGGGGCTGCTCCGGATGCGTGCGGATGCCGCCATTGGCCACAACCAGGACATCCCGGGACGATGCCAGCAACAGCTCATGCGGCCCCACACCGTAGCTGGGAAACTCCGCGCCCCTGTCCAGCGTCACGGTGTCACCGTGCCTGCTGACTTGCCAGGTCACGATGCGGCCGCTGTCACCATTGACCAGTTGCCAGGCATTTTCGGTGGTATAGAACCTGCTGCCGTCGGTTTCGAATATGCCATGGCCGTATAGGTGGCGGTCACCTGGCACCTCGATCTGGCCCAGCGGGTTGCCCGTGGCCAGGTCGCCGATCCAGAGATATTTGCCGGGACGCCGCGCGACCACGATATAGATACCCAGCGCGGTATTGACTGCAATGTGATGGGCCCTGCCAGGCAGGGCATGCCGGAATTTTTCGGCAACCTGGTCGCCGTTTTCCTCGAAGCCAATCACCCAGTGTGTGTCAGCACTGTCCGAGGCAGCACTGAGAAACAACGGGGAGGCAGAGTCGGCAAACGTGAACGCCGGCGCCCCCAACAGGGCCGGCATGCAGGCAGCAAACTGGCGACGTGTCAGCAGCAAGAATCAGTCTCCGTCCAGCGAATTGAACCCGAGATACAGGTCGGTGTTCTTCAGCGCGGCTTCCAGTGCTTCAAATATGGCATCCAGGCCGGCCACCACCTGCTGCAGACGGGCATAGCCATCCGGCGCCTCAAGTGCGGCTTCCAGCCCGTCAGGCAAGGCGTCCAGGGTGGTGTGCAGGTCGGCAAACTTTTCGTTGATGGTGGCCACATCAGTGTCCAGCAGCATGGTGTTCAGCGCCAGCACATCACCCGACCCGTTGAACAGGGTATCGAGCGCCTGCACGTTCAGTTTCAGGTTTTTCAGGGAACGTGCAGAACGCCAGGACTCGGCGCGGCGCACCCGCACGGCACTGGCCGATTCACCGATCACGTCTTCCAGTTTCTGCTGCTGGATACGACGCACCGGTTCGATCTGGGACTTCATGAAATCGATGGTGGCGTCTTCAGCGCTTTCGAAGAAACCACGCTCATCAGCACTGGCGATAGTGGTGCGGAATTCATCAGTCCAGCGCTGGTATACCCCGGTGGCAATCTCGCTGATGTTGCGGGCGATGGTCATGGCCACATCGCAGCGGAACGGGTCGGCCTGCATGGCGGCAAGTGTGTCATCCGCGAACAGCAGCCTTTCCAAGGCCGGAAAACCCTGCACCCCGACGCTTTCCCGAGCAAAGCTTTCGCTGTCCAGGGCATCGGTATTCTTGCCGGCAATCAGGGCATCCAGCTGGCGAGCACCGGTGCCGTTTTCATCCGGCCAGTACTGCAGGCGGAAGTTCCAGTTGAAATAAGTGATGGGACCGAACTGGACATGCTGGATCAGCTGCCAGGCATCCATGCTGTCATGGAATCCGACTCGCAGTGCCTCTAGGGAGCCCGCACCCGGTGTTGCGCAGAAATTTTCTGCGACTTGCTCTAGGGTCGCAGAGGCTGTCGCAAAGGCGGCGTATCGCGGAATGATCTGGTCATCGGTGACAGCCAGATTGATCTCTGTGTAATTGTCAGCGGGAGCATCGCCAGCCTGGGCTATAGTCAGTGGGACTAGGGCCATCATGCCGGCCAGCAGGGTATGTTTATAATTCATGATCAACTTTTCTAACTGAGAACGGTTCTCATTATAAACCATTCAGGAACGTGATGACATCACGCTTGTCTGCTTCGTTAAGCTGGCGGTAAGCCGCCCGGGCCGGGGCTGCCTCACCGTCATGCCAGGCAATGGCTTCGGCCAGTGTCGCCGCGCGGCCGTCATGGAGATAACCGCTGTCAGCAGGTCGCCTGCCCAGCCCCCACAACGGGGCGGTGCGCCACTCGCTACCGTTTGCGCTGCCTTCTGACAGGCTATCCGCCAACCCGGGCCCCATGTCATGCAGGAGCAGATCCGTGTAGGGCTCCGGCCCGCCGGCAACAGACAGACCACCGTGACATGCCTGGCAGCCAACCTGGTTGAACAGGGTTTTGCCATGCGCCATGGCTGGCGATTTAACCGGATCCAGCACCGGCACGGCACTGACATAGCTCAAGATCAGGCTCATCCCCGTGTCATCCACTTCCAGCGAGTCACCAGCCATCGCAGCGTTGGCACAGTCTGTCTGAGCGGGACGGCAGTCACCGGCTGCAGAAGGAAATACCGGGTTGCCCAGACCAAGGTCCAGGCTCAGCGCCCTGCCCGTCTGGGTGCGCAGGTCAGGTTGCGATGCTTTCCAGCCAAACCTGCCTACGCGGTTATCTGCCAATCGGTTCACCCGACCGGAAATGCCATCGCCATCAGCATCATCCGGATCGGCCAGGGCCAGCACAGCCGCATCCGGAATCGCAGCCAACAATCCCAGTCCCGCCAGCGTCGGCGGCAGCCTCACCGACATGGCCATGCTGTCCGGCACACCGGCATGCCAGGTGCTGACATCAACACGGGGACGGGACAGATTGGGAGCGACGGATTCCGCCACCAGTGCAAACTCGGCTTCGGCAGTTACCCCGGGACGGGTAAACGCCTGCAGTTGCTGCCCATACACCGAGTCATTGAGTTGGACCGTGCGATGCTGAAGTGAGCCGCGGCCGCCATCGGCATGACAGGTATGGCAGGAACGCGCATTGAAGTAAGGGCCCAGCCCATCGCTGGCCCCGGTAGACGACGGTGCAAACACCCACAGTTTTTCAAATAGGGCCTTGCCGGTAATGAAGTCCAGTGAGGGAATCGCGGCATTCAGGCAGGCGGATGCTGCCAGCAACAGGAACAGTGCCGCCTTAAAAAACAGCTTCCGGGTTATCAAGGGAATCAGACCCTTCAATACTGACATTGGTCAGGGCCAGGGCGTTGATGATTTTCTCGATGGTGCGGGTTTCTTCCATCAGGGCATCGACGATGCGGGTGACAATGGCTTCGCCCTGGGTGTTGTCGCGCCCGATCAGGACATCGAAGGTATTACCGCGGGCTGCTTCTGCCACCATGGCGGTCATGGCGAACTCGGTTTCTTCCAGGCGTGCCATCATTTCCGCATGCACGCCAGGGGCCTGCTGGCGCACCAGGTCTTCCAGGGACGGGCCGGTAACATCCTCGCCGGAGACACGGCGATACTCGCCCAGGAAAACATTGCGAATGCCGCGGGCATCATAGAAATGCGAATTGTGGGTATTGTCGGAAAAACAGTCGTGCTCTTCCTCCGGGTCATTCAGCAACAGGCCCAGGCGGATACGTTCACCGGCCAGCTCACCATAGGCCAGGCTGCCCATACCGGTCAGCATGGTCGCCAGGCCGCCTTCGACGCCTTTACTCATGAGGTCTTCGTAAGCAGCCCCACCCGCCTGCCAGTTCTGCACCATCTCTTCCAGGTCATTGACCAGAAGCGTCACGGCAGCACTGAGGTAATCACGGCGCCGGTCACAATGCCCGTTGGTACAAGCTGTCAGGGAATAATCCGTCCAGGGCCGTACCCCGGCACCGGACGAGGTACCGTTCAGGTCCTGACCCCAGAGCAGGAATTCAATGGCATGGTAACCGGTGGCCACGTTCGCTTCGACGCCGTCCAGCTGATGCAGTTCTTCGGCCAGCAGCTGCGGGGTGATGACGGCGGCATCCACGACCACGCCACCGGCATCGAGAATCTCGTTGGCAATGACGTTGGCGCTGTAGAAATAGTTGAAGTCGGACTCGGTGCCATAGGAAGTGGCGGTGTAGTCAATCAGGCCTTCGTCCAGCGGCCAGGCATTGACCCGGCCTTCCCACTCATCCACCACGGCGTTGCCGAAACGGTAGGCTTCGGTCTGCTGGTACGGCACCCGCGCGGCCAGCCAGGCAGCACGGGCAGCCTGCAGGCCGTTTTCGGAAGGGTTATCGAGTAAAAGGTTCACCGCGCGCTGCAGATCTTGGGCAGCAATGAGGGAGTCTTCATAGGAAGCCCGGGCGATGGCCACATAGGTATCAATAATGGCGGCCGGATCGACCGGTTCCGGTGATTCGGGAACAGAACTGCAGGAGGCCAGCAGGCTGGCGGCTAGAAATAAACTGAGAGTACGCATCGGGTTAATCAGTATGCCTGATTACCCGGCCTTCTACCATAAAGATCACGTCTTCAGCGATGTTGGTGCTGAGATCGGCGATACGTTCCATGTAGCGGGAACAGGACAACAGATTGACGGCGGTTTCGGCATTCTGCGGGTTTCTGGATATCTCCTGCTTCATCACCGCATACATGTCGCGGTTGATCTGGTCGACGCTGTCATCCATCTCGATGACTTCATTGGCCAGTTCCAGATCCAGCTTGACCAGGGCATCCAGTGACTTGCGTACCATGGTACGCACCAGGTCAGGCAGTTCATTGACAAACTCTGGCAGTGTTTGCAGCGGATCGACCTGCATGAGCTCACGGGCGCGCTTGGCAATATTGGTGGCAAAATCACCCATGCGCTCGAGGTCGTTGTTCACCTTCAGCACGACCACGATGAAACGCAGGTCCACCGCCACCGGCTGATGCAGGGCGAGAATTTTCAGGCAGTCTTCCTCGATCTTCACCTCCATGTCATTGATGATCGCTTCATGCTTGAAGACTTCATCCACATAGGAGGATTCCCGGTTATGCAGGGCCAGGATGCCGTTGTTGATCGCCGTCTCGACCAGGTTGCCCAGTTTCAGGACTTCCTTTTTCAGTTTGTCGAGGTCACGTTGCAGATGTAATGACATAGAGGTCTCTTATCCGAGCACGAAGTGGTTAGCCAAAGCGGCCAGTCACGTACTCTTCCGTACGCTTGACGGCCGGGCGCGTGAAGATGCGCTTGGTGACGTTGAATTCTATCAGGTCGCCCATTTCCATAAAGGCCGTGTAATCGGAAATACGCGCTGCTTGCTGCATGTTATGGGTCACGATCACAATGGTGTACTTTTCCTTCAGCTCGAACATCAGGTCTTCGATGTGCGCAGTCGAGATCGGGTCGAGAGCCGAACAGGGCTCGTCCATCAGCAGCACTTCAGGCTCCATGGCCAGGGCGCGGGCGATGCACAGACGCTGCTGCTGGCCACCGGACAGGTTCAGGGCAGAATCGTGCAGACGATCCTTCACTTCTTCCCACAGGGCAGCCTGTTTCAGGGAGCGTTCCACCAGTTCATCGGTGGAATCGTTGTAGCCATTGATCAGCGGGCCCCAGGCGATGTTGTTGTAGATCGACTTCGGAAACGGGTTCGGCTTCTGGAACACCATACCAATTCGACGTCGGACCGACACCGGATCGACATCCTTGCCATAGAGATTTTCGTTGGCAAAGATCAGCTCACCTTCCACTCGCGCGCCTTCCACAAAATCATTCATGCGGTTCAGGGAACGCAGCAGCGTACTCTTGCCGCAGCCCGAAGGACCGATGATAGCGGTAATGCGGTTGCGGCGGATATTGAAAGACACGTCTTTCACCGCCCGGTTGTCACCATAAAAAATATCGACGTTGCGCAGTTCAAGCACGGACTTCTTGTGCATGATCTGTACCTGGTCCGCGGCAGCCGGATCCGGAAATTGGCTCATTATTTCAATCTCCGTTCAGTCTTGTTGCGGATAAAGATAGCTGTGGCATTCATGATAAGCAGGACGGCAAGAAGAATGATGATACCCGCGGCCGCCAGTTCATGAAACTCTTCCTGGGGACGCGATACCCAGTTGTAAATCTGGATGGGCAGTGCGGTAAACGAATCCATGGGCCCTTCTGGCAGAAAAGCCACGAAAGTCAGCGCACCGATCATGATCAGCGGCGCAGTTTCACCAATGGCACGCGACAGCGCCAGGATGACACCGGTCATGATGCCGGGGAAAGACGCCGGCAGGACATGCGCCCAGGTCGTCTGCCACTTGGTGGCGCCCAGTGAATAGGCGGCATAACGGATACTTTGCGGCACGGTCTTGATGGCTTCGCGGCTGGCGATGATGATGACCGGCAGGATCAACAGGCTCATGGTCAGGGCACCGGATATGAGGCTGCGCTCCAGTGACAGGTAGCGTACGAAGATGGCCAGGCCCAGAATACCGTAGACAATGGAAGGCACACCGGCCAGGTTGGCGATATTGACCTCAATGATCTTGGCCAGGCGCCCTTTGCCGGCAAACTCTTCCAGGTACAGGGCGGTGGATACCCCGACAGGAATCGAGATCAGTGCCACCAGGCAGATCAGCCAGACGGTACCGACCAGGGCCGATTTGATACCGGCTCGCTCCGGAAAACGGGACGGAAAACTGTCAATGAACTGCCAGTCCAGCCAACGGAAGCCATCGATGGAAACCTGATACAGCAGAATGCCCAGCAGCAGCACACCGGACCAGGTAATGGCCGCGCAGAACAGGGCAAACAGCTTCGCCTTGCGATGGCGTCTGGCCAGGTAGATGCTTTCTTGTTCGGATGAAAAAGACACGATGGCAGCCTCAGTCATAGACTTCGCGGAAACGGTTCAGGATCAACTGCGACACGATATTGATCACCAGGGTGATCGCGAACAGCAGCGTCGCCACGGCAAACAGCGTCTGGTAGGCAATACCACCGCTGGGCGTATCACCCAGTGATACCTGTACGATGTAGGCAGTCATGGTCTGGATACTTTCAAACATACTCAGTGACATGTTCGGCGTCTGTCCTGCCGCAAGGGTCACCGCCATGGTCTCGCCGATCGCGCGGGATATGGCCAGCAGGAAGGACGCCATGACTCCGGACAACCCGGCGGGGACGACTACACGGGTAGTTACTTCGTAGGAAGTGGCGCCCAGGGCATAGGCCCCCTGACGCAGGCTGACTGGTACCGCACGCAAGGCGTTGTCACTCAGCGTGGCAACCATCGGCAGAATCATGATGCCGACCACGATGGCCGCACTGAGCGCATTGAACACCTGGATATCGGTAAAGATATTGCGCAGGCTGGGGGTGACAAAGGTCAGGGCGAAATAGCCATAGACCACGGTAGGAATACCCGCCAGCAGTTCCAGCACCGGCTTGATGATGCGTCGAACCCGGTCGGAAGCATATTCACTCAGGTAGATGGCACTGGCCAGACCGGTCGGAATGGCAATGATAGCGGCACCGACGGTGACAATCATGGTGCCCCAGACCAGCGGCAGCACACCGAACGAGCTCGGTTCAAACAGCGGCGTCCAGGTAGTGCCGAGAAAGAATTCAGCCGGGGAAACGCTCTCGAAAAATTTCAGCGTTTCGGACAGCAGCAGAAACACAATCGCGGCAGTAGTGACAATGGAAATGAAAGCACACAGCCCCAGCCAGCTCTTGATGAGGGCTTCCCCCCAACGTATGCCCGATTTGTTGATAGTCACACGTTTACCAGGCTCGGCCGCCAGATCGGCTGCGGAGGCAGTCGCTAATTGCTTTTCAGTCATGGAAATTCTTTTGCCGGTACCTGTTTGGGCAGTCTACGCATTGTAGACGAATAAACCAGCAAACTTTAGCAAGAGATTATTAAGGGATTAATAAGCCGCAACCTGGTCCCGTGATGCCTGGTACATATCCTCAGGCAGAGCGATATAGCCCACTTCGCTGGCCAGTTGCCCGGCACTTTCCAGGTAGAACTCCACAAAGGCTTTCACTTCCTGCCGCGCCAGGCTGGCAGTGTTCAGGTAAATGAAAATCGGGCGTGACAGGGGGCTATAGGTACCATTATTGATGGTGGTCGGAGTCGGTGTAACCGGGCCATTGCCGCCATCAATCGGCACCACCTTCAGCTTGTCATTATTTTCGATGTAGTAGGCATAACCAAAGAAGCCCATGGCGTTCTCGTCGCCGGCAATACCCTGCACCAGGACATTGTCGTCTTCACTGGCTGTATAGTCTGGACGTGAGGCGCCGGATTCGCCGTTCACGGCTTCGGTGAAATAGTCGAAAGTACCGGAGTCGGTGCCTGGCCCATATAGGCGAATTGGTTCAGCCGGCCAGTTCGGACGAATATCGTCCCAGCTGTCGACCATACTGCCGGGCTGCCAGATCATCTGCAGTTCCTGTACGGTCAGGAAATCGACCCAGTCATTGTTCTTGTTCACGACCACTGAAAGCCCGTCAAAGGCAACCGGGATTTCCAGGTAGTCGATACCATTGGCCTCGGCCTCCATCCGCTCGGACTCCTTGATTGTTCGGGAGGCATCGTTGATATCAGTTTCGGACGCCAGGAATTTCTTGAATCCTCCGCCAGTGCCAGACACACCAACTGTTACCCGTACACGCGGCGCCACAGTCAGGAACTCTTCCGCCACGGCTTCACTGATCGGGAATACGGTGCTGGAACCGTCGAGACTGACGACGCCACGCAGTTCCCCGTCAGACTCCTGACCTGAGCCCGCACCATCATCCTGTGAGCAGGCCGAGATCAGTATTCCTGCGGCAATCAATGCAAGCATGTTCAGTGTTTGAGGCATTTTAAAGGTGTTCATTAATGGCAGGTTCCCTATGGCAGAGACGGACGTATTTTAATGGCGGGCATTCTGTCATTACTCTATTAAGATTTCATAAAGAAACTCATATCTTTAGGCGAATCCCGTAACTTATTTTCATGCGGTTAACCACGATACCGACATATCCAGCCCAAACCCGCGTATATCCTGGGCTGATTCACATATCCTTAACCTCCGCTTTACTTAAAATTTAAAACTTAACACTCTCTTCATATAATCTTAATAATTCTCTGTGACAATCCGCGCCAATTACATCGGCCTGCCTCGGCACGGAGTCAGTTAAATGAAGAAAAAGTCCCTTCCACGCTTAAATCAGGCCCTGCTAGCGGCCACTTTATGCCATTACGCATCAGCCGCTTATGCCGCCGACGCTGAATTGTTGGATATTCTTCTGGGTAATGGAGCAATCACCCAGGAACAGTATGATCTGCTGATCGCGAGGGACTCCCTCAGCAGCGATGACCTTGTTGTTTCGCGTCCAGTTTCGGCGTCTTCAAATGTCGAAGTCGTTGACCTGGACCAACGTATCGCAGCGCAGGTCAACGAGCAGATCGAGGCAGACTTCCCTGTCTTGGCCAGCCAGACTGGCAGCGGCTTCCGCCTGGCAACACGGGATGGCAATTTCGAGACCAGCCTGCAATGGCGGGCGCAGACACGTTTTACAACCCCCTACCGGTCCGATCCAAGACAGATTTCCCAGTTCAACGCCGAGAACCAGAATAATTTCGAAGCGCGCCGGTTGCGGATGAAAATAGGCGGTCATGGCTTCAAGCCCTGGCTGGAATACTATTTTGAAGTGGATCTGCAGCCTTCACGGGACACCGATGACAGCAGCGCCAATGCCAGTGCCAGGGTAATCGACTGGCGTATGGATATCGCCAAATGGGACTGGGGTGGCATTCGGGTAGGTCAGTGGAAAATTGACCTCAACCGTGAACGTGTCGATTCCTCTGGTAGACAGCAATTTGTTGAACGCTCCATTGCCAACCGTGTTTTCACCATTGACCGTCAGGTTGGTATGCAGGTCAGGGGGCATATCTTCAAGGAAACACCGGCGGACATGCGTTTTTATGCCGGCGTGTTCAATGGCGAAGGCCGTGGTGTCAACAACACGGACAACAACATGATGTACATGGGCAGGCTGCAGTGGAATTTCACGGGTCGGGACCTGGCCTGGCGACAAACAGATGTTGAATATACAGACCTTCCTACAGGCAGCTTTGCCATTGCCGGCATGACCACAACGGGCAGCTGTACTCGCTGGTCATCTTCAGGTTGCGGCAATCTCGACGGCTTCGAAAACCCTGCCAACGCGGCCTCGGATCAGTACGATATTGACCAGATGGTGCAGGAATTTGCCTTCAAGTACAGGGGCTTCTCAGCTCAGCAGGAATACCATCGCAAAGTGATAAACGACAATGTGAATGGCGGCGAGCATGAACTGACAGGCGGTTATGTCCAGGCCGGTTACTTCTTCCACAATATTTTCCCATCGTTTCCGGAAGAACTTGAGCTGGCCATCCGTCACGCCTTTGTGGATGAACCCAACAGGGTCGATCTTGGCCTGGAAAACGAGCGCAGAGAAACAACACTTGGTGCCAACTGGTTCTTCAATGGGCATAACAACAAGCTGACTTTGGATGTTTCACGACTTACCCTGGACGATTCATTCCTGAGCCAGGACGAAACCGACAATCGTCTGCGCTTCCAGTGGGATGTATCGTTTTAATTAACAGTCTGAATTGCCGGTCCGTCGGCATGCGAGAACGGGATCTGGTCTACCAGGTCCCGTTTTTTTCAGGCTTCAGTTGATGCCTAGGGTTCCAGAGGCATTCTGAATGTAAATGTCGAGCCGCTACCCAGCTGGCTTTCAACCTCCAGGGTAGCTCCATGCTTCTCGGCAATATTCTTGACGATGGACAGGCCCAGACCGGTGCCGCCAAGACTTTGTGAGCGCGCTTTGTCTACGCGGTAAAAACGCTCGAACACACGTTGCTGGTACTGGGGACTGATACCGATTCCGGTATCGCTGACCTGCAGAACGGCAAAACCATCATCCTGGAATACCCGAACCGTGATAATTCCCGGATTTGTCGTGTACTTGATGGCGTTATCGATAAGGTTGTCGAGCAACTGGCTTAGATTCTGCCGGTCACCGTAAATCATAAGTTCAGTATCCGGCAACTCAGCATCCAGTTCGTGACCTTTCTCTTCTGCAGCGGCTTGTCCGGCACGAGCAGCCTGGCGGGCGAGATCAACGATATTCATCCGTGTGAAGTCATCATCCGTCTGACTACTTTCAAGGCGCGATAAAGTCATCAGGTCACCTACCAGCTGCGACAGCCTGAGGCTTTGGGCATGAACACGTTCGATGAAGTGCATCATGGTTTCGCGATCCACGTCATCGTCGCCGAGTATGGTTTCGGTAAGACCGCGAATCGCCGTGATCGGTGTTTTCAACTCATGTGACGCATTGGCAACAAAATCCGTGCGAACCCGCTCCAGGTTTTTCAGCTCGGATATATCATTGAGCACGAGTACGGCACCAATGGGCTCGCCTTCATCATTGCTGAGTGACGCAGCGTAAATATCCACCACTAGCTGATCGGATTCGCGGTTCAGCCGCATCTGGGTCTTGATCACCGACTGCGTGCTGATGGCCTGGTCCAGAGCGCTGGTAATGGTCTGGTTGCGCACCTCTTGCCACAACGGCTTGCCAATACATCCCTTTTCATTGACCTGCAGCAGTCGTGCCGCCGCTTCATTAATATGCAGGATATTCTGGCTCATGTCGACGTCGATGACACCTTCTACCATGCAAGTGAAAACAGTAGAGAGGCGGTTGCGGTCAGCCGTGACATCGGTAACACGTCGGGCCGAGCTGCGCGCCATGTGGTTGATCGTTTCGGCCAACTTCTTCAAGCCGAGGGCATTACCTTCCGGGATGCGCCTGGAAAAATTACCCTGGGCAATCTCCTGGGCGACCTTGGACAGTTCTTCGACTTTTGCTGCCTGGCGCGAGGCCAGATAGAAAGCCAGCAAGAGGATAAAAAATGCCATGACAGCTGCATTGCGCAGAATCAGGGTTTGCATCCTCCTGATTTCGCTGGTCAGCACGCTTTCTGGCTTAGCTACGCGGACAAAGCCCAGGAAATTATCCCTGTAGACCAGGCTGCGAGCCATATACCTGAAGCCCTCTTCCAGCGTAAAGCTGTAACGCTGCGCCATGCCGGTGCCCGACGTATAGGCTGCCTGGATTTCAGGACGTCGGAGATGGTTGTCCATGGCAAAGGGATCCTCATGGGAATCCGCCAGAACGACACCATTGTGGTCAATGATAGTGATGCGCAGGCCGCTGCTTTCTGCGATGGTGCCAGCCGTCCGGCGAACGCCCTCATAATCCAGATTCTGGACAGCAGGCCCCATAGCCACCAGTAAAGCTTCCGATACCGCTGACATGGTTTGTTGCAGATTGGCGACTACCTGTTCTCCAGCCCGCGGCAGGAGGGAAGCCGCATACAGGAAGGTGCCCAGTAACGCCACGCTCACATAGCCCAGGTAGGTGCGCCAGAAGTAATGTGATTTGAAAATCATGCCGTTAGCAAAACTCTGCGGGAATCGGCTTGCTGCCTACAGCAAGCAGGAAGAAAGCCGAAAAAAGGTAATTATAGAGCAAGAGGCAACCCTGGTGGCTGCCTTCGGCTCAGGCCAGTTCCCTTAGCCGGTAACCGACACCCCGAATCGTTTCGATAACAGGTGGGTCAATGTCCATTTTTTTGCGAATGCCGCGAATGTGCACATCGATATTGCGGTCCACCACGACCACATCATCACCCATGGCACGACTCAGGAGCTGTTCACGTGAAAACACGCGACCCGGGTTGCTGGCCAGATAATGCAGCAGGCGAAACTCGGTCGCGGTCAAACGAATCTCACGACCATCGATAGTGACTTCGTATTTGCTGGTATCAATAGAGAGCCCGCCAACGGCCACTTTCTCTGTTGCCGGTGCAGTTTCAACCAGATTACCCCGACGCAGAACTGCCTTGACCCGTGCCACCAGTTCCTTGGGACTGAATGGCTTGGTGATATAGTCATCGGCGCCGACACCCAATCCGAGCACGATATCGCTTTCTTCACCCTTGGCAGTGACCATGATGATGAGGGCATTCTGGGTAACCGGATTGTTCTTTATGCTGCTGCAGATTTCGATGCCATCCATTCCGGGGAGCATAAGGTCCAGCAGGATCAAATCGGGCAGTTCCTTTTCGGCCAGCGACAATCCCAGGGTGCCATTGGTGGCAGAAAATACCTCAAAGCCTTCGCGTTTAAGGTTGTAACTCAGAACCTCGAGAATATCGGGCTCATCCTCGATAATAATGATTTTTTTCTTGCTCATGAACTTCCGCAAAGTGGTGGGACAGGCATTAACATGGCCAAAAAGAGTAGCACCAATCGATTAAGATTGGGTAAAGACATTTGAAGGATAACATTTAATTTAACGCGATTTTAACGAAGCCTGAAGCCAGCGATTGCCGGGGGTTTTCTTGCTAAGTGAGTCAGGCATCAGCCATAATGCTCCGCTGTTTTCCCCCGGAAAAATCCCTGTTTTTTAAGCTATTTTTATAAAGATGCCTGCGAAAGAAAAAGATGGCTCACCGGTCATAAACGATAGTGACAGTGGCGCAGCTGGCAAGACCAGCAAAAAAGCCCGCTACGAAGCACTGGTTGGTGAGTACTACAACGATATCTTCCGCTACGCTTTCTGGCTCAGTAAAAGCCGGCAGGTGGCAGAGGATCTTACCCAGGAGACCTTCCTGAGGGCCTGGCGGGCACTGGACAGTCTGGAAAATCCGGGGGCGGCAAAAGCCTGGCTGTTTACCATACTGAGACGGGAAAATGCCCGGCTGTATGAAAAGTACCGCCCGGAAACCGATGATCTGGATGATTACTCGCTGCCGGAGAACGACAAGCTGGAACCGGACCAGTTGCTCGACCGGGAACTGCTCTACAAGGCCATGGCCGAACTGGAGCCTGAATATCGAGACCCCCTGCTGCTGCAGGTTGTAGGTGGATTCAGTGGCGAGGAAATCGGCCAGATGCTGGATTTGAACAACAACACGGTCATGACCCGGTTGTTCCGGGCACGCAACAAATTAAAGGAACGCCTGGAAGACACCAGCGGGGACTGACCACCGCCACCGTACGTCATTGTGCAAAAATCGCGATAACGAGACTTTGGCCAATGATTCCGTCTTTATGAGTTGCAGTAGTTAGAAGCCGTAGAAACCAAAAGTACCCATAAGTACCGATAAGAAGTACCCATAAGAAGTACCCATAATAAGAAGCAGTAGCAGGACCAAAATAAGAAGAACAACCTTTCTGTCTGGTCGGGACAGACGCTTGGCGGGCATAAAAGAAATCTTCAGACGATCGGGTCTGATAAGCGTTTTTCAGGTATGTGCCCGTTAATGCCCTGCCAGCCATGGACAAACCGTAGCCCATGGCCCTGACGGAAACGACAGAATTACGAGAGACTTTGGAAAGAGACCCGAAATAGTGATGAATGAGCAACAATTTCTCGAGAGAGCCCATGCCAATCCGCATGATGACTCCGCGGAATTCCTGCAGGCACTGGCTGGCAACCCCCAGCGCCAGCACCTGGTTAACGACCTGAAAAGGTTTGATGACGCCCTCAGCGCCAGCCTGTCTTCGGTGACAGCCCCGGCCTCCCTGCACCAGGCCTTGCTGGCTATCCCGGAGGGCACACTGCATCCAGACACGCAAATTGCTGCCGCCAATGATTCTTCCTGGCGCCGCAACTCGGCTATCGCCGCGACCCTAGCCTTTTTCATTGGCGTGGCCGCGCTGGTCTTTGAACAACCTGCCAACCCCATGGAAGACATGGTGTTCTCACACCTCTACAGCGAAATCGATTTCCTGGCAGACGAATCTTCCATCAGCCTGCAGGATGTGAATTCCATGATGGTCAGCTGGGTGGGTACCGATTTTGCCGCATCCGACGAGATGGAGCGCCTGAAGATCAACCTGGGCAAGGACTGCTGGGTCGACTTTGCCAATGGCATCCAGGGTTTTCACCTGATCATGAAAGGTGATGTCGGTCCCGTGACTGTCATGGTGATCCCGAACTCACCACTGGCTGAAGACGTGCCCATCTCGGATGAGCGTTTTGAAGGCATCATCCATCCGACCCGTGGCGGAAACCTGGTGGTAGTGGGCGAAAAGGAAGAGTCCATCATGCAGTTCAGCAACGTCCTCGCGGCCAACATCAACTGGTAATGCACCAGATACGGCAGGCTGCCCGGCCTGCCGTGTAATCATCACAGACTACTTCCGGCCCAGCGGTTTCAGGCCATCACCATGATCCGGCGCCTCATCGGCTTTATCCTGGGTCTTGCTACCTGAGGGTTTGCGACGGTTACCGATATTCTTGCGGTTGCGGTGACGTTCCCTGGCCTTGGCACGCGGCTTGGTACCCCCGGTCTTCTTTTCGGCCTTTTTCGGCTTTTTCTTTTTTAATGGACCCTTGAAGCGGGCAGATAATGCCTCGACCTCCCGCCTTTCAAAAGACAGTCCCAGGTATCGGGCAATGCTTTCCATCTGGTTCCATTCCTGTGGCGCAATCAGCGATATCGCCAGACCACTGGCACCAGCACGCCCGGTGCGTCCGGTACGGTGCACGTAATCGTCACCGGATCTGGCCATGGCAAAGTTGATCACCAGGTCGATAGCCGCAATATCCAGTCCACGTGCAGCCAGGTCAGTAGCCACCATGACGGCAAAGCGCCCTTCGCGGTACTGCTGCATAACCTGCTTGCGCTCGGACTGCTGCATTTCCCCATGCAGGCATACGGTACGCAGGCCCTGATTGATGAGAAACATCGCCAGCTGCTCGGCATGTTCCCGCGTGTTGGTAAATACCAGCGCCTGCTCATAACTTTCATTGGCCAGCAGCCATGTGCATAACTGCTGCTTGTGGCCGGGATCATCGGCCAGGATGACTTCATGCCGGATATCGGATTCCATCCGGCGATGATCATCCACACGAATCACGGTGGGCATGTGCTGGAGCGCCGCTGTAAACGGTTTCATTTCGGTGTGGTCGAGCGTGGCGGACAGCAGTAACGTCTGCCGCTGCTTGTTACAGGCCGCCACAATGGCCATGACCTCTTCGCGAAAGCCCATGTCCAGGATGCGGTCGGCTTCATCCAGTACCAGAAATTCAAGATCATCCACTTCCAGGGAATGCTTCTCCACGTGTTCCAGCAGGCGCCCCGGTGTACCGATGATGATTTCCGGATTCTTGCGAATTTTGGCTTGCTGCGCCCTGAAGCCTTCACCCCCAACAATCACCAGGGACGTGATGTCCGTGTACTGCGCCAGGTCTCGGCCATGGCTGTCCAGTTGCAACGCCAGCTCCCGGGTTGGACTGATGATCAGGCAGCGAGTGGCGGTGCGCGGCGATGGTACGTCGAGCATCCTTTGCAGCACCGGCAACAGGAAAGCGGCACTCTTGCCGCTGCCAGTGCGCGCACTGGCCTGCACATCCTGCCCTGCCAGTACTGCGGGCAGCAGCGCCTGTTGCACCGGGGTCGGTGTTTTCAGGGCGAGGGTGTCCAGTGCTTTCAGTAAGGGGGGCGCCAGGCCCAGTTCAGCGAACAACGTGATCTTCCTTTTATCCATGATGGGGCTGCCAGGTTCAGGCAGCACGGCGCATTGTAACGTGTCGCATGACATTACCGATGATTTTTGCACCCTTTTCGCCGGCTAGACTCAAAATCGACTCCAGATGAAACTGCACCGCACTCACCGGCAGGTACACATGGTCAATCGCCATGACACTGCCACCTTCTGTGCGCGCGGTTACCTGCAGGCAATCCGGCACCTGATCGGTGACCAGGGTGTGGTGGCGGCCGAGGGTCAGGGGCAGCTCAATGCCGGCAAACATGGCTCCTGCAGCCTCGATAATCTGCGAGCTTTTACCGTGTACCGGCATCGCCAGCGTCGCCAGTGATCCGCCAAAGTACTCGACGATGCCCTGCAGGCCGAGGCAGACACCAAATACCGGCAACTGCCTTGCCAAACACAGGGCCAGCGGCGGCTTCACACAACCGATATACCAGCGTGAGTAACGCCCGGGAAATTCAACGCCGGAACTGAACAGCACGCCGCGCTGGTCATCCAGTGCCGCTTTCAGTTCGTCAGCAGCATGTTCATAGTCAGCGACAATACTGGCACGGTAAACCGTGATGCCACCCTCGGTGGGGTAACGTGCGGATCGGGTATTGGTCATGGCCTTTTCCTCTCAGTCCTGTTTGTTAAGGCCGGCCGGTAAGTTCAAGAGAGGGCTTTTGACAAATGCTGGGCAAGAAAAAAGGCCGCTCGGATTACCGGGCGGCCTTTTCAGTTGTCAGTTTTTGTGGCATGGCTCAGCAGGATGATAACGCGTGGTTGCCCCTGCCGGCTGCTTAATTGCTTACTGCCGGCAGCCCTCTGTGTCGGACCACCACCAATAATTATTGACGAATTGGATGCTCATTGCGGCGCAGTTCGCCCCAGCGTGCACAGGGAGCAAACCACTAGGCGACTTTTGTGGATTGGTGAAAAAACAGTTGCCATGAAGTTGTCCCCGGTTGTTGCCGCCAGAGGGAACAGTGGCGGGCACCACCACTGGATTGTGCTTCCGGTAAAATCTGGCGGGCAAAATAGGTCGCCAGGACCAGGTTGTCCCCCAGTTCACGGACTTCAAAATCAGCATATTCCCACCGCGAACCGGGATCCTTGGCCAGCAACCAGCGAATAACATTTTCCCGGGAAACATTATTGCCCCGGGGGTCCACTTCCCTGAACTCAGGCGCCAGCAGCGCCTCAAGCTGTTCCTGGCTGTGCCGAAAATCCTGGTGCAGCAGCAACTCTTCAAGAATCCGGATGTGTTCTCCGAGGTTAAGGATGTCCATGCCTGCTACGCCCGGCCTAGAGGACTGGCGATTTCTACGCGGGGGTCAGCCATGCCCATGGCGCGGGCAGCGAAAGCTCTTCTCAGCGGCAGTACCAGGTCGATGCTAAACAGACCAAACTTGCGCGCCCACACGGCAGCCGGATTGTCGGTGGAGAACAGGCGCGTCATGTAGTCACTGAACACGGCGGTTCTGTCCTGGTCTTTGCCAGTGACCGCCAGATACCTCTGCAACAGCTCAATATCTCCGAGCGCCCTGCCCTCGGTCCGGCTCTTGATAAGCAGGTCCGCCAGGCGCATGGTGTCCCGGAAAGCAAGATTGAAACCCTGGCCCGCCACCGGGTGCAGGGAATGGGCAACATTGCCGAGCAGCACCAATCCCGGCCGCACCTGCTCTTCAGCCTCGACAAGGCTCAACGGATAACTGTGGCGCTCACCCACGCGCACCAGCTTGCCCAGGCGGCTGCCAAATTCAGCCTGCAGTGTTGCCAGGAAATCGGCCTGGGAAAGTGCTAGGAGTTCCTGTGCCGCACCGGCCTTGCGGGTCCAGACCAGTGCGGCACGATGCTGGCCATCCATGTCCGGCAAGGGCAGAAATGCCAGCGGTCCGTTCGGTGTAAAACGCTCGAAAGCAACATTGTCATGGGGCTTGTTGAACGCCACATTGGCGATGACGGCCTCCTGGTCATAGGGGTGTACAGCGCGATGAATACCGAGTTTTTCACACAATCCGGAACGCCCGCCTTCGGCCAGCACGACCAGTGCTGTCCTGATGACCTGCTGTTCATCACCGCTATCGAGCTGCACCTGCATGCCATCGGGTATTGGTGTCACGGCAGTGACCATGACGCCACAGCAGACTTCCAGATTGCCGGCATCGGCCAGGGCCTGGTTGAAGACGGCGCCCAGGAGGCGATTCTCAATGACATGCCCTAGGGCATCAACACCCTGTTCACGGCTGTCCATGCGGACAGCGCCAAAGTTGCCCTGGTCGGAAACATGGATACGCTTGATGGGCGCGGCACTGTCAGCAAGGGATTGCCACAAACCCAACTGCGTCAGGTAGGACACCGTGCCATGGGAAAGCACGGTGCTGCGGGCATCAAATGAGGGTTGTGCCGGGGGCGCGGCGAGATCGATGGGGGCTGATTCCACCAGCAGGATGTTGAGATCAGCGGTTTGTGGTGCGCGTTCGAGAATGCAGGCCAGGCTGGCCCCCACCATACCGGCGCCGACGATGACGAGGTCGTAATGTGCTGCCTGGCAAACCGGCATCAGGCGGCTACCATGAAGGCCTCGATATCGGCCACGGTTTTCGGCAGGCCATCAGTTAGGACATCATGGCCGGTTTCCGTGACCGCGACATCGTCTTCGATACGCACGCCAATACCCCACCAGCGCTTGTCGACTTTCTTGTTGCCTGAGGCAATGTAAATGCCGGGCTCGACTGTCAGTACCATGCCCGGCTCCAGCAGTCGCCATTTGCCGTCAATCTTGTAATCGCCGACATCATGTACGTCCATACCGATCCAGTGGCCGGCCCGGTGCATGTAAAAGTCACGATAGGCGCCCTTCTTGATCAGGGCGTCAACCTTGCCCTTGAGGATGCCCAGTTTTACCAGGCCTTCGGTGATGACCTTGACGGTGACAGTGTGTGGATCGTCCCAGTGATTTCCCGGCTTGACCGCCTTGATCGCTTCCAGCTGGGCTTTCAGGACCAGCTCATAAATCGCCTTCTGTTCCTCGCTGAACTTGCCGCTGACCGGGAACGTCCGGGTAATGTCCGATGCGTAATACTGGTATTCGCAACCTGCATCTATCAGTACCAGGTCTCCCTTTTTCATCTGCATGTTGTTTTCGTTGTAATGCAGTATGCAGGCATTTTCGCCACTGGCCACAATGGAGTTGTAGGCAGGCTCACGGCAGCCGGAGCGGGCAAACTCATGCAGGTATTCCGCTTCCAGTTCGTATTCGTACATGCCGGGCTGGCATACCTGCATGGCGCGCTTATGGGCACGTACGGCAATCTGCCCGGATTCCTTCATGACTTTGAGCTCGTTCTTGGACTTGATCAGGCGCATTTCATGCAGCAGGTGATCAAGCACCAGGAATTCACCCGGGGAATGCACCCCGCTGCGCACCTTGGAACGGATCACCTTCACCCATTCCATCACCTTGTGATCAAACTGCTCGTCCCGGCCCATGGCGTAATAGACACGCTCACGGCCTTCAATCAGGCCGGGCAGGATGTCATCGATGTCGGCAATCGGAAAGGCATCATCCACGCCCAGCACCTCGCCGGCATTTTCCGGCCCCATGAGACGGCCGGTCCATAATTCCTTCACCGGATCTTTTTCCTGGCAGAACAACAGGCACTCGCCCTGCTTGCGCCCGGGAATCAGCACCAGGCAGCATTCTGCTTCGGTAAAACCGGTCAGGTAGTAGAGATCACTGTTCTGCCGAAAGGCGTAGTGCGAGTCACCATTGCGCAGGCGTTCTTCGGCAGAAGACAGAATGGCGATGGAGTTGGGCTCCATGTGGACCATGAGTTCCTTACGGCGTTTCTTGTATTCCGAGATCTTGATACTGGGTTTCGGCATGGAATGGTTAACTTCTCGTCAAACGTGGTTGGTGGCGTTAATACGGCTGTTTGCTGCGATCAGTGCAATTCGGCATCAGGGCCCGGGTCTTCACCGGATGCCGGCCGACGGCGTTTCGCGCCATTGTGCAGGAAAAGCGTGATGGCAGCCATTCTCACGTATTCCGTGATTTCCATCAGGTTGACTTCGTTTTCCCGATCGGAAGCGTCGTCCTCTGCTTCCACCTGGGCTATGCGGGCAAAGTCACTGAGGACTTCGCGGGTCTCTTCCGTCATATCCCCGTCTTCCCGGATCCAGGCGCCGGCAAAACCGGTGGTGAAGCCGTCACACCAGTCTGAGAGCGCGGACAACCGTGTACCAATATCCTCGTCATCTTCCGGCAACAAAGGCTGGAACCCAAAATCCCCGGCAGCCAGTTGCTGTTCAGCATCTTCCGCCAGCATTTTCAGCAGACTGTTGATGACATCGCTGGCCGCCTCGGGGATTGCCAGGATGTTGGTGGCCAGATTCAGGTCAAAACCGGCCTCATCGGCACACAGCTGGCCACAGATCACGCCGTGCACTTCCGCCACCGAGCATGGCACCTGATGCGCCTCCAGCAGTTCGCGGGTCATATTGTAATCAGCCGCCAATGGGTCCTCCGATCAGTCTGACAACGTGTGAGAAAGCGCGACATGATAGCATTTGTCGCCATGACGTGGCGTCGGTTCAGACCCTTCACTGCCCTGTCCAAATCATGAGTTGACCCTGTACAGCACGAGCTTTATAGTTACTTGCCGTCTTTTTGCAGGAAAAATCAGGACGATGAGTGACACTAGTTTCAATACGTTAGAAGACAAAGTTGATGAACTCATTCAACTTTGTACGGCGATGAAAAAAGAG